>ERZ1034361.2-NODE-2-length-223644-cov-17.934109_pt1 | contig 223644 bp, 241 predicted proteins | sample MGYA00520617_ERZ1034361 | MGnify/ENA primary metagenome ERZ1034361 (study PRJEB33736, sample SAMEA104284507) | Azolla filiculoides | biome: Urban; feature: Water surface; material: Ditch water | place: Netherlands | collected 2015-10-28 | depth 0-0.1 m ... | reverse complement strand
CGCTCTTTTTTCTGACGAAAAAAGCAGCTAACCCAACCTACATATTTCAATATCCCATTGATATATAAATATTTTTTAAACTAAAGATGTGTAGATAACTATGCCTTTGAGGACTGGCAGTCGTATCTCGCACATTTATGCAGAAATTTTTTAAGACGACCAGTCGTCTTGAAAATTTTCGTAAGTTTTTTTTGTAGGTGCGAATTTATTCGCATTGTTCGGATTGTTCGGATAAATCCGAACCTACAACTTTTGCTCAGATGTTTAATGCAGTTTTTGTTGGTAAATTAAGCGGTCTAATTGCTGCTCCACCGAATAAAGATCATCACGCAAATAAGGACGCTTGCGGTCTAAACTTCTAATTTCATCACGAATCACCTGCCGCGCTTTGTCAGAAAGCTTTTTATCTTGCAAACTTCTTTCCTTGCTTGCCAACGACTCATCCAAATCCTTTAAGGATTTGCGTTGCTGATAAACCTGATAAGCCGTGTCGTTGTAGCGGCGCATGGCTACATCAAGCGCGGTCGGACACACCGATTGATAACGAATGCCGCGCAAGCCAATATCAATGGCGTTGTCGAGTTGGCAATACTGCTGCAAGCCTTGCTCGCGTCCGGCTAAATATTGCGCTTTATCCGGCTCAACACCGTGACTGCGGCAAGCATCCTGATGGCGCACAAAATTGCTGGCAATTGCGCCTTCGCGCCCGTCTGTGATGCCAATGCCAAACCAGTCGCCATAAAGACAATCTTCGCGGCTTAAACTGGCGCAGCCTGTGGTGGTTAAAATTAAGCTTATCGTGACAATTTTTAAAGTTTTCATCGTTTTTTTCTGACTAAAAATTCACTAGAGTTTAGCGCAGATTTGCTCACAATTGTTTACAAAAAAAACGCCTGAGTTAATTTGCTTGGCAGGATTATTTCTTGCTTTAAGATTTTTAATCCTTATAATCGCGCCCCTTCTTTCTGGTGCTTTTGTTGTGCAAGACAAAAGCTTAAATGGGAAGTCGGTGCGCGATTTTTAAAATTCATTTTAAAACGCAATGCCGACGCTGCCCCCGCAACGGTAGATAAGTAAAAAACAAGTCATTACAGCCACTGTAGCAATATGGGAAGGCGACTTGTCAGGCTTGAGTTCAGACCTTCCAGGTTTTAAAAACCTGGAAGGTCTCGCCTCGCCACTTATAAGCCCGGAGACCTGCCTTAAAGATTATTCTTGCGTAGAGCGGAGGGCTCAACGAAGCAGATAATTCTTTGTTTTTGTCTTTTTCTGTTTGCCTTTCCGTTGCTGCGATTTTTTTAAATCCTTATGGCGCGGGCGGCGCACAGGACATCATGCAAAACAAACTTTCCCCACTTTTTTTACTTCCTCTCTTCGGTTTTACTTCACTGTTACACGCTGAAGTCATCGAAAAAACCGACACCACAGAAACCACGCTTTCCCCAATTACTGTCACAGCAACTCGCACTGAACAAGAAACCAATTTGGTTTCCACCACCGTGATTAAACGCGCTGATATTGAACGCTTACAAGCCAACTCAGTGGAAGATGCTTTGCGCGGTGTTGCCGGCATCAACTTTACCAATGAAGGCGGCGTGGGCAAAAACAGCTCGGTTTTTTTACGCGGCACAGAATCCAGCCATTTGATTGTGATGGTAGACGGGATTCGGATGGGCTCTATTACGGATGGCAGAACCGCGTTTCAAGATTTGCCGATTAGCGAAATTGACACGATTGAAGTGATTCGCGGGGCAAAATCTAGCTTGTACGGCTCTGAAGCCATCGGCGGTGTGATTCATATTCATACGCGGCAAGGGGCTGAAAAAGCTTTAAAACCTAGTTTTAGTGTTAGTGCTGGCAGTCATAATCGCTATCGTTATAGCGGCGGCGTTTCTGGAAAAGTGGCTAAAACTTGGTATAACCTCAATTTAACCCATGAACAGACCCAAGGTTTTGATGCCAAAAGTGCAGGCACAACCCCTGATAACGACGGCTTTAATAATAATTCCGGCTCGGTGCGGATTGGTCATCAAATAACAGACAAACTGTTAGTGGAAGGCAATTTTCTGTATGCGGCAGGACATAATGAATACGATATTACTCCGCATCCTATTTTTGCTGGCGGCGATGAATTTGCAAAAAACAACTATGTGCAGCAAGTGGTCGGCGGGCAAATAAAATACAAAGCCGCAGATTTTTGGACGATGACCTTTAAAGCGGGCGAAAGCCGTGATATTTATAACGACAAAAGTATTTCCCCCAGTCGTTATGAAACCCATCGTTTTTCGTTGAGTGCACAAAATGATTTCACTTTAGCAAAAGGTCATCTTTTGACGGTTGGCTATGATTATTTAGCGGACGAATTGAAAAGCTCCACGCAATTCAATCAATCAAAACGCGACGATCATGCGGTATTCACGCAATATCAGGGCAGCTATGAAAATCATTCTGTGCTCGCAGGTTTTCGCCATGATGAAAATCAACAATTTGGCGGCTATAACACTTGGAATGTGGCGTATGGCTATCAGTTTTTCAAAGATTTTAATTTTTCTGCGTCTTACGGCACGGCATTTAAAGCCCCGACTTTTAATCAAACTTACGCGCCAGCTTCGTGGCAAGCGAATCCTAATTTAAAACCCGAATCTTCCAGAAACTATGAAGTCAGTTTAAAAGGCAAACATGATTGGGGACGCTGGGAGATTAATCATTACGGCACTTATATTAAAAACTTGATTGTGTATCCTGCATGGCCGGGATTGGCTGAAAATATCAGTCAAGCACGGATTCGCGGCGTGGAATTGATTGGCGAAACACAAGTTTATGATTTTAACGTGCGTGGCAATTTAAGTTTACTCAATCCTGAAAACCGCGAATATGGCGCGAATGCAGGAAAAGTGCTCAATCGCCGCGCGGAGCAAGTGTTTCGGTTAGATGTTGATAAACGCATCGACAATTTTAGTGCCGGAGCAACATTGATTGCGGAAGGACGGCGTTTTGATGATGTGGCAAACACGCAGCGAGTTGGCGGCTTTGCAACGCTGGATTTACGCGCGGAATATACGTTGTTAAAACAACTGACCCTGCAAGCGAAGGTCAACAATATTCTTAACAAACAATATCAAACCGTCAAAGGGTATAATACAGACGATTTGAACGTATTTTTCACATTGCGTTACGTTCCCAATATCTAAACATTTGAAATCAAACGGGAGTGCAAGAGGGTTTTGTGCTCCCGCTTTTCTGCAAAATTCATACACAATCGAGGTTTACCATGATGTCTGTTTTAAAAAAATACGATGTTCAACTAGGTTTTTTAGCGTTAGTCAGCTTGATGTTAGCGACGCGCTTTCATCATTTTGGCTCAACTTTTCTGTTGCCTGATGCGTCTTTAGTGGTTTTTTTCTTCAGCGGCTTATTTTTTAACCGTTTGAAATTCTTTGTGTTTTTATTGGCGGAAGCGGCGTTAATTGATTATGTAGCAATTACGCAACTCAATGTGAGTGGATTTTGTGTGTCGCCTGCTTACGTTGCCTTGATTCCCACTTATGGCGCAATGTGGCTGGCAGGTGATTATTGTAAAAAATTCAAAAAATTAAACCGCTCAGAAATGTATGCGCAGTTTGTGATTTTGTTTTTAGCCACTAGCAGCGCGTTTTTAATTTCCAACGGCAGTTTTTTCTTATTTTCAGGAAAAACAGGCGTGATTTCTTGGGCGCATTATCTGCAAGGTGTTAGCGATTATTATCCGCCTTATGTTAGTGCAACGTTGATTTATGGTTTAGTGATTGGTGTGGGGATTAAAATCGTTCACACGATTAAAGCTCAAACTGAAGAATCTGCTGATTTGATGCACTAATCGTTTGTCGCGTTCCCATGCGCCGCATCACTGCCCACAGTTAAGAAAAAACTCTTCATAATCAACATAATAAATCGTAGGCTGGGTTAGCTTATTGAGCGTAGCGAAATAACGTAACCCAGCATTCACCGATAAAATAAACGCGCTTTGCCGGGTTACGCTTTTTTGCTTACGCAAAAAATGCTAACCCAGCCTACAATACTAGGTTATCTGTCTAAGAGAGTATGAGAAATGAAATGCTACTATCAAGGATGTACAAAGAAGGGAATTACGAAAGAACATATTCCCCCGCGATCCTTTTTCCTTAAAGGAGAGAATGAGCAGTTGTTGACCGTTAAATCATGCGAAAAGCATAATAACGGTAAAGCCACTGACGATCAGTATGTGTTAGCACAAATTTGCAGGATTGCTTCTCCGACGAGCAATAGAGCAAATGAAGTATTTCTTAAAAAAATCAAACCTCAACTGTCACATAATGATAGTGCATTTAAAAAGATGTTATCAAAAGGGGCTGTAACATTAGATGATGGGAGTGTTAAGTATCCTGTAGATACAAAAAGGTTTGATGATTTCTTTACAGCACTATCTTGCGGGATAATTTTTAAAACTTGTAATAAGCAGGTTCCTGAAAATTATGTCATACATCATCAATATCCTAACTTCTCATCTGAAGACAGTGTCGGGGAGCAAGGCTTGCATGTATTTGAGGAGTTTAAACAGCTAATATCAGGCGAGCCGATGAAGGTGTTGGATTTCGGAAAACCAAACACTCAAAACGAAAGTATCTACAAGGTAAAGGTTTTTGGGATGCCAGGTTTTAATTCAAGTATTACTGTTGTTCATCTTTTTTATGGTAAGTTCGAAGTTGTCTCTTTTCTGAGTAATTTTCGTGCAAGCGCGTAGCGCGTAGGTTGGGGTAAGCTTGCGAACCCCAACAAAAACAAACATATACCCGCAAATGTTGGGGTTCGTTCCTCACCCCAACCTACAAAAAAACGCATTCTAAGCTTAAACTTATGAAACCTCTCGCCGTTTTTAGCACTGCTATTAAGTTAAGAAAAACTCTTAATAATCAAAATAATAAATCGTAGGCTCGGTTAGCTTATTGAGCGTAGCGAGATAACGTAACCCAGCATTCAGCGATAAAATAAACGCGCTTTGTTGGGTTACGCTTTTTTGCTAAAGCAAAAAACGCTAACCCAACCTACAAATATCTTATTGAAAAATAAAGCATAAACTCTTAACTTAATGGCAGTGACGCAAAGCCTGACCTCCCATGTTTAGAAATTTCTTAAAACGTAAGCAAAACCACTTAGGCAGCACTTGCCTTGAGCAACTAGCTCAAAAACATCGCATCGCCATAACTAAAAAACCGATATTTTTGCGCAATCGCATGTTGATAAGCCCCCATGATATTTTCATAACCTGCAAACGCTGAAACCAGCATCAATAAAGTCGATTCGGGCAAATGAAAATTGGTCAACATTGCATCAACTGATTTAAATTGATAGCCGGGAGTAATAAATAAATCCGTATCACCAAATCCAGCGATTAACTCACCACTTTTAGAAGCGGACTCTAACGCCCGTACCGCTGTTGTTCCTATCGCAATCACGCGCCCGCCGTTAGCACGGGCTTCTGCAATGGCATCGACTGTTTGCTGCGACACGGCAAAATATTCTTTGTGCATAATATGTTCCGCGAGATTTTCCACCCGCACCGGCTGAAACGTGCCGCTGCCCACATGCAGGGTTACAAACGCTTGTTTGATGCCTTTTGCCTGAATAGCTGCCATGATCGCCTCATCAAAATGCAAGCCAGCGGTGGGAGCTGCAACCGCGCCTTCTTGCTGTGCAAATACGGTTTGATAACGACTGAAATCATTTTTGTCGTCCGCACGGGTGATATAAGGCGGCAACGGAATGTGTCCAATTTCTGCCAAAATCGTTAATAACGGCTGTTCGCCATGAAAGCGTACCCGAAATAAATCCTGTTCGCGCCCCAACACTTCGCAAGAAAAGCCTGCATCCAGCGCAATGATTGTGCCTGCTTTTGCGGATTTGCTCGACTTAACATGCGCAATCGCGTGATGCTCATCCAGCAGCCGCTCAATTAAAATCTCCACTTTGCCGCCGCTTTGTTTCTGTCCAAACAATCGCGCTGCAATCACTTTGGTATTATTGAAAACTAGCAAGTCGTTAGGCTGAATTAAATCAATAAAGTCAGTAAACTGGCGATCTGTAAGTTGTCCAGACTGTTTATTCATGCACAATAAACGGCTGGCACTGCGGTTCTCTAATGGATTTTGTGCAATTAAATCAGAGGGTAAGGCGTAGTTAAAGTCACTTTTTTTCATAATGGCTGGAAAAATAATTGCGTAGAGACACAAAGTTTTGCATCTTCACATAAAAAAAACTAGCATTATTACACGAATCTACCTATAATGTGCGTTCTGTGCCGGGGTGGTGAAACTGGTAGACGCGCTGGATTCAAAATCCAGTTCCTTTGCGGGAGTGTCGGTTCGATTCCGACCCTCGGTACCACACAGATTCTATAAAGGCTTAGTGGTTTTCCACTAAGCCTTTTTTATTGCCTGTCATAAACTGAATCCATTTCAATTCTCCGCTAGGGCAGTTATAAAAACACTATGAAAATTCCCAAAAGTATTCAGCACTTGGTGCGTGATGGTCTGGTCGATGAAGTGTTGCGACCTTTAAAAAGTGGCAAAGAAGCTGCGGTTTATGTGGTGATGTCAGAAGGCGAAATTCGCTGCGCTAAGGTTTATAAAGAAGTGACGCAACGCGGTTTTCACACGCAAGCGCAATATCAAGAAGGACGCAAAGTGCGTAATAGCCGCCAAGCGCGGGCGATGGAAAAAAAATCGCGTTATGGGCGTGAACAACAAGAAAAAGTCTGGCAAACCGCTGAGGTTGAAGCTTTATATCGTCTCACTGAAGCGGGAATTCGCGTGCCGAAGCCTTACAATTTTGTTGAAGGCGTATTACTGATGGAGTTAGTTACTGATGCGCACGGCAATGCCGCGCCGCGTTTGAATGATGTGGAGTTGACAGAAGCAGAAGCCTTAGAATATCACGGCATTTTAATCAAAGCAGTGGTAAAAATGCTTTGCATTGGTTTAATTCACGGCGATTTATCTGAATTTAATATCTTAGTAGATAGCGAAGGCCCCGTGATTATTGATTTGCCGCAAGCTGTGAATGCGGCTGCGAATAATAATGCCGGACGAATGCTAGAGCGCGATGTGGATAATTTAACCAGTTATTTTGGGCGTTTTGCCCCGCAATTGCGCACTACGGATTATGGCAAGGAAATTTGGAAACTGTATCAAAGTGGTGATTTGCATCCTGAAGTGCAATTAACCGGCAAATTTAAACGCTCTGAAAAAATCGCAGACGTGCGTAGCGTGATGAAAGAAATTGATGACGCAAGGGAAGAGGCGATTCGTCGACGCTACGAGCCTGAATTTTAATGGCGTTTGTTGATGTAGGGGCAAGTTCATTCGCTTTAGGCGATTAAAATCGCCCCTACACCGAGTCAATTGAAAAACGGCGTTTACAAATACTCAAAGACTTTAATCACTTCTCGCACACCCTCTTGTTTCTGCGTAATTTCAACTGCAACATCTCCTTCTTTAGGGTAAACCAAGCCCATCAAAAAAACCCGCCCATTTTCGGTGACAACCTTAATTCGTGTGCTATCAAAACCGGGTAATCTGGAATCGTAAGTAAATGCCGCTTTCACTTGTGCAGTAATTAAAGCGTCATTGGCGCGACTTGCTATTGAGGAGTATTCAGCAATCATCATGTGATTTTGCACAAAACGCACATCCGTTAACGCTCTGACTGTTTCCGTAATATGCGGCAATAACGCTTGAAACAACGTTTCTCCCGTGACCAATACAATGCCGTTGTAAGAAGTGACATTAAAATGACTATTGCCGCGAATATCTGAATCTGAATTAAGTGTAATAAACGCATCATTTTCAATTTTTTCATCAAGCAAAATCGGTTGTGTGCCGCGCCGATCGTTAAACAACGAAACGCCAGTCAGCTCTGCAACACCCACGCCTACTGTGGTGCAGCCATTAATGAAAGGTGTCATCAAAAGTAAAAGTAGGAAAAGCTTTTTCATGGTTAGCCTCCGAAAAGTTGATGGTCAATTAAATCGCATAAGCAATGCGTAATTAATATATGGACTTCTTGCACCCGTGCCGTTGATTGAGAGGGCACGCGGATTTCTATATCAAATTCATTTAATGCGCCGACTAACTTGCCGCCGTCTTTGCCGCTTAAGGCGAGAACGGTCATGTTTTTGTCGTGTGCAGTATTAACTGCTTTAATGATGTTGCCGGAATTGCCACTGCTAGTATAAACCACTAACAAATCACCTGCTTGCCCTAATGCTCTGATTTGTTTAGCAAAAACTTCATCATAATGATAGTCGTTGGCAATTGAAGTGAGAGTTAAAGTGTCTGTGGTCAAAGCAATCACCGGCAAGGGCGGACGTTCACGTTCAAAACGATTCACCATTTCTGAGGCAAAATGTTGCGCATCGCCAGCAGAGCCGCCGTTTCCACAGGTTAAGATTTTTTTGTCATTTTCTAGTGTTTCCACAATTCTTTGCGAGGCGTATTCAATATGCCCACATAAGCTGTCCAGCGTATTTTGCTTGGCTTGAATGCTGTCGGTGAAAAGATTAATAATGCGGTCTTGTAAGTTCATAAGTTTAAATCTGAAAGGCTTTTTAGAAATCAGTGTAGCACTTGTTACGAAATTTGCATTGCAGTCTAATCGCTTCAATCATTTTAAATCACTAAAAAAACTTCTTTCAGATGCAAAAAAAAGCAATCAAAGCAGTGCATAAAATTTGTTTTAACAGGTTTGCTAGTTATTAACAGATATTATGCAAACTAGATTAAGTGTTGATGAAATTTATCTGAGGTTGAGATAAAAATTGCAGAAGCAATTCTGTTCTTTGTTTTATTTGTTTGAAATTTTATAAAACGACCGGTCGTCTTGAAAAATTTCAGTGCAAAAATGACTGAATAAAAAAGCCCCGATTGCGTTGACAAGTGGGGCTTTGGTTTTTGTAGCTACAGTTAATGCAAAGTTTTTGCAAAACGCATTACGCCGCCTGTTGCGTTAATGGCATAAAGCTGATGTTTTCCAAAGATTGGGCGGCGAACAGCAGGCAAGCATAGATGTCTTCTTTCGCCAGTCCTTCGTATTCTTCTACAATTTCCTCGGTGGTTTCGCCTTGGGCTAACAGATTTAAAATGTATTCAACAGACAGGCGCGTTCCTTTAATCACGGGTTTGCCTGTCATAATTTGGCTGTTGGTGCTGATGCGGTTGAGTAAATTTTTTTGCATGATTTTTACCTTTAAAAATCGTTTGATGATGGTGCATTTTAACAGTTTGTTAAAAAACAGCGGCAATAAAAAAGCCCCAACTGCCTTGGCAAGTGGGGCTTTGTTTTTGTGGGGCGACTTAGACTCATTCCATTTCACTACGCAAGCTACCCCAGTTTATGAGCTGCTCAAGCAATTCATCTGCGACAGACACGCTGATTTTATAACCTTCACAATCAAGCAAAAAGTTATAGCGGTATTCTTCTGCGCAAACCGTAATCACCTGTAATGCCATAAAATATTTGTTTTTATCGGTTCTAAAATCGGTTAATTCAATCAATTGCTCAAGTAGTTTGTTTAACTTATGGGTATGCGGATAAGCTCCGTATTTGCTTTTGGTTTCCAGCAGAAATTTAAGCAGCATTTCAAGCATTTGCTGATAATGAAAGCAGTGCATAGAACAATCTTTGATGTCAGACGTTTCGATTAAATCAATCGCTGCTGCGTGTTGCCATGCTTTTCCAACTAAGCTTTCCTGATTGGCAAAGGCTTTTAGTTTTTCTTTATACATGGGAATTAGCTCTCAAATGGGATAAAACTCGAGTTTAGCATACAAACAAAAAAGCCCCGACTGCGTTGGCAAGCGGGGCTTTGTTTTGTTGATACTAGAGAGGATTATTTATTGGCTATATTTTCTAAAGCACTTACTACAGACCCTTCGTTATAACCTACTGCCATAGCCAATGCTTCTAAAGCGGAGGGATGGGAGTCTGTAGAGCTTACATTTAAACCGGCTCTAAAAATTTCATTTCTCTGTATTTCGATTGCTAGTTTTAATATTTCAAACTCAGTTAGTTTTGGATAATCTACTTTTAATTCATTAGCGTATTGGTGTACTGATTTTATACTCATATTTTTAAATCCCAATTTGATAGATTACAAAAAAGCCCCGCTTGCTTTCACAACTGGGGCTTGTTTTATTCTATACCAAAGCCACCAACTGCCTAACGTGAAACTCGCTTCGGTGTTGTTCAGCCTGCCACAAATCATACTGCAACTGCTGCTTTAACCAACTTTCCGAACTCGTATTAAACGCCATCGACAAACGCACCGCCATTTCCGGCGTAATCCCTGTTTTGCCATGAATCAAATTCGACAACGTATAACGGCTAATTCCTAAGGCTTTTGCAGCTTCCGCTATCGAAATACCGAGCGGGTCTAAACAAAGTTCTTTAATCACTAAACCAGGATGCGGTGGATTGTGCATTAACATAATAACCTCAATGATAGTCTTCAGTGTGACGATTTCAGCATCTTCGCCATTCATGCGGAAAGTCACGCGCCAATTACCGCTGACTTTTACCGCCCAAATACCTTTTCTATCGCCGGAAAGCGGATGCAACACTAATCCCGGCTTGTCATATCCGCAGGTTCAGATGAAACATTTAAACGACCTAAAATTAACTGCAACCGTGCCGCGTGTTGCGCTTGAATTCCTGCGACATTGCCCGTTTTAAAAAAGCGTTCCAATCCTTTGTGTTTAAAACTGACAATCATACGGTGAGTATCTCAGCAAAAAATAACGCTTATTAGAGCATAAAAAAGCCCCGCTTGCTTTCACAACCGAGGCTCAATTTAAAACGTGGCAGCTCGTAGCTCCGATTAACAATTTTGAAATTTATAACATTTTCCTTGCATGAAAAATTTTCAAGACGACTGGTCGTATTTAAAAAATTTGAAATTTTCCTTTGAAAAAAGACATACTTTAAATCTTATTCATTTCAACTCAAAAACGTTCTAATGCCCGCAATGCCTTGCGCCCCTAGTGCCTTAGCAATGCCTTTATCTTCAAAGCTTAATCCCCCTAGCGCGTAAACAGGCAGATTCACCTCTTCCACTAAATTGGCAAACTGCTCCCAGCCTAATGTCACCGCGCTAGGATGCGTTGCCGTTTTTAACACCGGAGCTAACACCGCAAAATCAACCCCGATTTTTTCTGCTTGCCGCAACTGCGCCAAATTGTGACACGAGGCAGCTAACCAACCATCCACTTTAGGGCGTGCTATCAGGCGCATTAAGTCATAACTGGTTAAATGTAATCCAATATGTGCAAATTTTGCCGCATTTTTAACTGAAGAATTTAGCAACAACTGTGCATGATGCACTTCACACAACGGCAAAGCTTGATTAACAAACCGCTCAACATCTTCTGAGGATAAGCTTTTTACCCGCGCCTGCACCAATTTCACATCTTTCGCTAAAATTTTTGCCAAATTTTCCAGTAACAACACAGGTTCAGCGTCATCCAAAATGGCATAAAAACTAGGCAATTGTGCCGCGTGAATAATCGAGGCATTTGCCGCTGGAAAATCATAATGGTTTAATTCGCTTGCTTTCACCCAACGTATCGCTTGCCCCTCGCGCCCTTCGGCTTGCCCTGAAAACATTTCCACCGTCCAAACATCAAGCAACACCGATAAATCGTGATAATGATGGTGAATTTTCAGCAACGGCTCGCTCCGTTCAACGGTAATATTCAATTCTTCTAACAGTTCACGTCTTAAAGCGTCAACAACCGACTCATCGGTTTCCACTTTTCCTCCCGGAAATTCCCATAAACCACCTTGATGAACGTTGCCGGGACGTTGAGAGATAAGAATCTCGCCTGCTGAGTTTTTTATCACGCCAACGGCAACGTGCAAAAACTCCGTGTACTCTAAAGAAGAAGATGTTTTTTTCATGCTGTTATGTGCTTAAAAGTAAGTCGCTAAACATACTATTTTGGAAAGTAAGTAACTGTGCAAAGTTTTCCAGCTACCCCTTAAGGGTTATTTTTTTAAACGTATTGATTGCTATTAAAAAGAATAGCGCAAATTTGAGGCAATATGCGGTGATTTGAAAACGAAAATATCGCAATCAGCACTTATTGCGATGTGTATCTCAAGATAGTTTTTGGGTGTTTCTATTGCTGTAACGATGCGATTCCTTGCAACTGTGTATAGGCGGCTTCGTTAAAAAGGCAGTTTTATATCGCTTTTTACATCCGTCATCAGCAATGCAAACTGTTGCTGAATTTTCTCCAACGCGTGTTGAGTATCAGCTTCAAAGCGGATCACTAAACTTGGCGTGGTATTAGAAGCTCGCACTAAGCCCCAGCCATCTTTAAAATCGACTCGCAAACCATCTATATCAATCACGGTGGCATCAGGAAAGTGTGCGGTTTTGATTAATTCAGCCATAAAGGTAAAGTTTTCACCTTCTGCCAAACTCACATTAAGTTCTGGTGTGTTGATGCTGTCTGGAAACTCTGCAAAAACTTGGCTGCTGCTGCGGCTATCTGCGGATAATATTTCCAACAATCGCGCTGCCGTATATAAAGCATCATCAAAACCAAACCAGCGATCATTAAAAAAGATATGCCCTGACATTTCCCCAGCCAAAGCCGCGCCGGTTTCTTTGAGTTTGGCTTTCATCAATGAATGTCCGGTTTTCCACATCACAGGATGACCGCCGTATTTTTTAATTTGTTCACCTAAGTGGCGCGAGCATTTCACGTCATAGATGATTTCCGCTCCCGATTTTAGACTTAATACTTGTTTGGCATACAACATCATTTGCCGATCTGCCCAAATAATTTTGCCCTCGCTGTCAATCACGCCCAATCTATCGCCATCACCATCAAACGCGAGTCCAATATCGGCTTTGTGTTTGGCAACTGCGGCAATCAAATCTTTCAGGTTTTCAGGCTTACTAGGGTCTGGATGATGGTTGGGGAAATTACCGTCAATTTCACAAAATAATTCAATGACTTCGCAACCTAAAGCCATCAGCAACTCAGGAGCTAACTTGCCAGCCACGCCATTGCCACAATCGACTACCACTTTTAAGGATTTATCCAAACGTATATCGTCACAAATTGTGCCTATATACTCTTCATAATAGCCGTCATTCTGCTCCACAGAGCCCATTGCTTCCGTAATAAAATCCTCTTCTGCAATTCGCTGTTTTAGTTGTTGAATTTTTTCATTCGCCAATGTTTCGCCCTGCATCACCATTTTTAAGCCATTGTAATTAGCAGGATTATGGCTACCCGTGAGCATGATACCCGTGCGGCCTTCCGTGTGTTGCGTGACAAAATACAGAACTGGCGTAGGCACCATTCCCACATCTAAAACATGTCGTCCAGTTGATATAATTCCTCTGATTAAACAATCATTTAAATCAGGGCCCGATAACCTTCCATCTCTTGCAACCACAACTTTTTTCACGCCTTTTAACTTCGCTTCACTGCCAAAGGCCAAACCAATGTCATAAACCGTTTCTTTCGTCAGCCCTTTTCCGACAATACCCCGAATATCGTAGGCTTTAAAAATATCCTCAGCCGCTGTTTTTGCAGTGGCTTTAGTTTTTACTTCTGGTGTAGGCGAGTCTATGTGAACAGGCGTTTCTGGATTCATTGGAATGAGAGCTGCGGTTTTAGCTTTAGAAGGAGATTGGGGTTTTAGCTTTGGTTTTGCTTTAGGTTTTGCTTCCGCTATGGGTTTAGCTACTGTTTTTTTTTTAAACAAACTATTTGATATTCTTTCTTCTTCAACCGGTTCCTCTTGCTCGTTTAACTTTTCTGGCAGATCTTCTTGGATGGTATTTTTGTTGTAACCATGCTCTTCTTCAGCATGGTCGCTTTTATTGTCAAGAATCCGTTTAAACTGCACCAAGGTTGAAATAATCACCTGCATTTCACTTAAGCGTAATTGATATGAGCCTAAGCCTTTGCCAATCATTAAGTTTTTCACCGCTTCCAATACTTTGTCTTGATCTTTTTTCAGCAAGCTTGACATATAGCGATGTCCAAAAAACAAAGCCCCCACCATCAGCCCAGCAAGAAAAATCACCAATACAATCACGCTCACTATGTGGGCAAGGTCATTAATTTCCGCAGGAGCAAAAGAGAGTGTCCAAGGACTGTTTGGAATTTCAATGCTTTGCAAAGAATTCCCTTTAGCCCCAGGATTGCCAGTTTTGCCTAATTCGATAGATTCTTGTTCAACACTGATAAAGTTTTGTTCAACAGGTGATTCTTTTAGCGTGGTGGCTAAAAAATCAAATTTTAAACTGGCTAATACTACCCCTAAGACTCTCCCCTGTTTTTTAATCACCGCAGTCACAGCTAAATGTCTGTTTTTGTCCTCACCTTGAATAATGGAATGTTGCGGTGAGTTAAGGGTTTTTTTCACCATCTGCAAATCAGCATATCCCATTACAGGGGAAAAACGGTCATCAATCACATTCACAGTAGGAAGTAGTAATCTAACTTTTAAAGCAACCGGCAGCAGTTTTTGCATTTTCGTGGCGGTATTTTCAATCAAAACGGGATCCGCACTTTCTATGGCTGCGATCACATCTTGATCAGCCGCCATTTGGGCAACAATTTTTTCATAAAGCTGTATTTGCGATGAAATGTTATAAGCTACGCCCGATGCTAGTGCCTTCACAGCTTCCTGTTTGGTATCTTTAAGCGCGGAGCTGGTCAGAAAAAACACGCCAGATCCTGCAATTAAAATCATTGCCACAGCAAAAATGGCTAATGCGCCAAAAATAAGTTTCATCTTAATTCCTCTTTAAACATAATCTTTATCAATGCTTTGTGTTTAATGCCCATTATTGAATTAGCTTTTTGATTCATTTCTGACGCATTCAAATTCAACTGTGATTGTTGTGTTTTTTGCACAATGTTGACTAATCCTAGCAACTACTTAGCCACAATACCATGTTTATGTGGAAAATCTGAACATGGCAAAAACACGGGAACAAAAAACTCTTTTATGATTATTATCATAGCCTGATAACACTCTTCTTTACGACCAAATTTTCCATGTATTTTAAAGGGCTATTTTTGCTGCCATTTTTTCATTCATTCGTTTGGAAATTAAAGCAATTAACTGCTGCGCCAACTGTGTTTTACTCGTCATTGGCAAAACTTTATCGCCATCATGCCAAAAAACATGCAGACTATTTTCATCTCGATCAAAGCCACCCTGCTCTTTCCCCACCCAATTAGCGGCAATCATATCGAGTTTTTTGCGTACCAATTTGCCTTTGGCATACACCGCTAAATCATGCGTTTCAGCGGCAAAGCCAACCACAAACGGGCGATGTGGTAATAAAGCAACCGCTGCTAAAATATCTTTGGTTTTCTGCAAAATAATCGTACTTTCATGCGCTTGAGTTTTGATTTTTTGCTCTTTTATTTGCACGGGGGCGTAATCGGCAACCGCTGCCGCGCCTATATAAATGTTATGCTCTTGGGCTCTGGAAGTCACGGCGTGATACATCTGCTCTGCTGTTTCCACTTGCACAACCTCCGCCGCAGCGGGTGCTTTTAAATTGACCACGCCTGTGACTAGCGTAACACTCGCACCTGCTTGCAACGCGGCTTCTGCTAAAGCGTAGCCCATTTTTCCTGAGCTGCGATTGGTAATATAACGCACGGGGTCTAAAGGCTCGCGCGTGGGGCCTGCACTGATTAACACTTTCACGCCCTCTAAAATACCGCGCGTTTTTTGAGTGCTATCAACATTTGTTTGCGGCATTAAATAAGGTTTATCGCCAATTAAACGTGCACAAATGCTGGCAGGTTCTGCCATTCGTCCAATCCCGGTTTCGCCGCAAGCTTGTTCGCCTTGTTCTGGGTCAATCATGCTGATGCCGCGTTGTTTTAAACGAGCAATATTTTCTTGTGTTACGGGGTTGTGCCACATCGCTTGATTCATCGCAGGTGCGACATAAATTGGGCAAGTAGCTGCTAAACATAAAGTGCTGACTAAATCATCCGCTAAACCATAACTGAGTTTAGCAATCATATTGGCAGTAGCTGGTGCGATAACAATCGAACTTGCCCAACGCGCTAAATGAATATGTCCCATTGCTTGTTCTTCATATTCATCTAATAACCGCGTTTGCACTGGATTGCCTGATAACGCTTGAAAAGTCAGTGCGGATACAAATTGCGTCGCGGATTCAGTCATCACCACTTGCACTTCAACATTTTTTTTGCGCAATAGTCGCGTCAACTCGGCTGCTTTATAGGCTGCAATACCACCGCAAACGGCTAATAAAATTCGGTTGTTCATTTTTGCTCTCTATTTTTTCTGAACATCGTTGATATTATGGCAAGGATAAGCGAATTCTTCTATGCTTAAATTTTGAGCGATTGCCAGCCTTTTGAAAACTGGTGATTGTGACTTAAAGGTTTAATTGTTGATTCATTCAGTGGAGAGAGTTATGGCGATAACAGATTGGGCAGCTGAGGATAGACCGCGAGAAAAACTGATGCAAAAAGGCGCGGCGGCTTTATCGGATGCAGAATTATTGGCGATTTTTTTGCGGGTGGGAATTCGTGGCAAAACCGCAGTGGATTTAGCGCAAGATTTATTAACGGAGTTTGGTTCGTTGCAAGCTTTGTTAGCTGCTGACCATGCGCGTTTTTGTCAATGTCATGGTTTAGGGGATGCCAAATATGCGCAATTGCAAGCCGTTTTGGAAATGGCGCGGCGGCATTTTTTTGAAATTCTTAAACGTGGCAGTGCGTTGACCAGTCCTGAAGCGACTCGCGCTTATTTGAGTTCGCAATTGCGCGGCTATAGTTATGAAGTGTTTGCTTGTGTGTTTTTGGATAATCAACATCGGATTATTGAGTGCGAGCAATTGTTCAGAGGCACGCTGGATAGTGCGAGTGTTTATCCGCGTGAGGTGGCAAAACGGGCGTTATTTCATAATGCGGCGGCGGTTATTTTTGCCCATAATCATCCGTCTGGAATCAATGAGCCGAGCCAATCCGATAAATATATTACGGATAAATTAAAGCAGGCTTTGGGGTTATTTGAGATTAGGGTGTTGGATCATTTTATTATCGGTGATGGTTATCCTTATTCGTTTGCTGAACATGGGTTATTGTAAAAAGCGGTTGAGAGCATGACTGCCAGTCCTTTGAGGCATAAGTATCTACACAAGATAGCTTGATAGTTTTTATACCAAAACCATTGATAATAAAGAATTTTTTGTAGGTTGGGTTAGCATTATTGAGCGAAGCGAGATAAGCGTAACCCAACATTCAGCGTTAAAATCGACGCACTTTGTTGGGTTACGCTCTTTTTTCTGACGAAAAAAGCAGCTAACCCAACCTACATATTTCAATATCCAATTGATATATAAACACTTTTTTAAACTAAAGATGTGTAGATAACTATGCCTTTGAGGACTGGCAGTCATAAACGCTACAACATTCTTAAGCTGTTAAAAATTTTGTAATTAACAGACGTTTAAATTCACGCAAAATGGCAATAATTTTCAGCAAATCCTCTTGCTTTGTGCAGTCGTAACTACCTGATGTGCAATAAGTTTTGTTTTCTAAAATCACAAAACTCCAATATTTTCCCATCACCTCACAGCCATAGAGCGGAAATTTGTGTTGATTGATTTCTTGGGCAATTAACAACGCTTCCAACAACTGCGCCATCGAATCACCTACTGGTCTTTTATGCGGTTTGTATTCTTGAAAATGGAAATACGGTTGCTGTGGTTTGTCCAAAATGCCTTTTGCCAGCATGAAATCGGTTTTTACTTTTAAAAAATGTCCATCAATTGTTGTAGCAACCGTTTTCTCAAAATAACTTTGCACCTGTTCGCTTTCAATCAAGTTGGAAAGCTCTAAAACGGGTGCAATGAATTTCATTTTTAAGTCTTCTTCTTGCCAGCCTTCAATTTCTTTGATTGCTCGCAGCCAGAGTTTTTTAAAAGTAAGTTGCTCGGTGTCTGTTAAAGTTGTGGTTGCATTTGTCCATTCGGTCATTAATGCGATGTAAGGGGTTTTAATACGTTCTAAATTAAACAGTAGCATTAAATCCGCTTCAGAATAATTGTGAATTTTGTTTTGGGTTGCCATGATGTGATTTTTTCAAGTTTGGGGAAATATGACTGCCAGTCCTTTAAAGGACTGGCAGTCATAACGCTAAAAAGTAGGCGTGACAATGATTGTTTTGGGTTTCAACATATTACGCACACTTTCTACCAATTGAACATTGTGTAAAGCTGCTGTATTGGTTCTATAAATACCATCCATAATGCCAGCCTTAACAAATGCCATGTCATAATCAGAAGAGCTATTTATAGAAATTATTTTAGTGGCAAAGGCTTTAATATCGCTTTCTAATTTCACTTCATCAGTGGGAACAGCTACCGTACCTCTGGCATAGTAATTTTCAAGATAATCGTTAATCAGCATATAACCATTCAGATTTTTGGTAATTTTGATAACGTCAAAAATATCTACCGCATTATTGATGACTGTAACGTATGAGAAAACCCCATCTTTCACACACATCGCCTTGCTTTGCCAATCTAATCCTGTCACACATCCTGATACTTTTGCGGCTGCATCACTACAGGATTGCGCGGCGGCACTGTCCAGAAACAGATTGCATAAAACTTTACTGCCACCTTCGATGATAATTTTGTCTTTTAATGTTTTGTTTAATAGCTTGCCCGCAGTGGTAGAGAGATTAAACGGTGATTGTCCGGCGGCAAGTGAAGCAACAATGCCTTTCGATTTCATAATGTTGGTTGATAATTTATATCCGCTCGATGATAAAACGCCATTGGAAACCGCGCTTTTTAAATCAGGGTCAAGCACATCGTTCAGAACAGAAATGCCGTTATCAATTAAGGCTAAACGGGCATTAAATATCTGGTTACTGGTGTCGATGTTCGCAAGGCGATTGATGTTGTACTGAGTTGCAACGATATTTTCTTGATAAGTGAAATTGCGCCATGTGTGATACTTTAACACCGCGCCACAACTGGGGGCTTGTTTGACTTTCATCAGTTGCCACATTGCGCTGTAAATGGGGGCGACATAGCGGCAGTTTGGATTGGTCATGTCTAAATTAGATGCGAAACTGCCAGTCCATTGTCCTCGTACGAGTCGAACGAAACCGATGTTGTTGTCCTTACCAGTGTAGTCGATATTGCCATTGAAGAACTGCACAGCCCACGCGTAGTCAGCATTAGCACTGGGAGAGGAAGACCACATCCAACTATTAGGTGTGTTAGGAAAGATTATAGAGTTAATCGCAGGGTTATAACTGCCATACTCTATGATGCTTGAGAGTTCATTTTGATTCGGTACACGCCAATCGTTTTTGCTGGTAAAGGTACTGGTCAAAGCAATAGCATTGGCATAAGTGTAAGTATTGGCTGTGCCTGAACAAGTCGAACCTGTCCATATTTGCCCAACGGAACAACGTTGCCACATTAACCCCGTGCGTTTATGCGTGACCGTGCCATCGTTGTTATCGGTAAAATCAGCCGCAGGGGTAGTTAAAGAGAAAGAACCAAGTCCACCGCGTACGAGTCGAACAATACCGCTATAGTCCTTATAACCGCCGTTATCATTGCCTCTGTAAAAATCAACGCCCCACGCGTAGCTGTTGGAAGCATAGAGAGAAGAAGACCACGCCCAGTTATTTGGTGTATTAGGAAAGACTGTGGTGTTCATGGCAGGATTAAAATTTTCCCGATCAACAATCGTTTGCAATTCCGCAATATTCGGCAACCGCCAATCGCTTTTCCCTGCAAAATTACTTTTCAACGCTATTGCCGCATCCCAAGTGTACGTTGCCGCCGTGCCTGTGCAGTTTGAAGTGGCTTTATCCCACGTTTGCCCCATCGAACAACGCATCCATACCAAGCCCGTTAATTTATGCGTTACCGTGCCATCGCCGTTGTCAATAAAATCGGTGGTGGGTGTGGTGGGTGTGGCAAAGGCGGCTGTACAGAAAATTAACAACATCAGCAGTAGTAGAGACCTGACAGGTTTTAAAAACCTGTCAGGTCTGGCAGTTAAATTTAAAAATCTATTCATGTTTATTTCTTCTCATTTCAATAATTCAATTTGCTCAATGGACAACTGCGTATAGCGCACAATTTTATCAATTGGCTCGTTATCTAATAACATCTCCTTTGCAACTTCTTTTTTTGAGTTTAATTCAGCTTGTAATGCAGCATCTTTACGCTCGGTTTCAATAAACAACCGGTCTTCATATTCATCAATCATATTAGCGCGGTCTCTCGGTGTAAGACCACTTTCCTCAATCGTCTCAAATACTTTTTGAATCATCGCATTGTGATAATGACTTTCATCAACTGTGGTATCCAACGTATCGGCAATCGCCGTCATCCATTCCCGATAAGCCAGCGGCGTATTTTCATTGACGCATTTTGGACACAAATAAATGACTTTATGTGGGATTTCACCAATCCCCTTACCCGTTAAATCTTTCGGGTCAAAATCAATCGTTAAAACATCTTTTTCGTATTTATCCATTGAAGTTAAAACCACAATCGTATAAACCGCTAACGGCGGACGATAGCTTTGTTCACCGCGCGGCATTTGCTCCAAAATCGCGGCACAGTGATAATGTAGAAAACGGTCGTAATGACTGTCTTTTTTTCGATGTTGAATATCCACAATCACGCGATTTTTTTCATCCTGTGCAAATAAATCAAAGCGTGAATCCACATTGCCAATGGCAGGTCTAAAGGATTTCTCAGTCTCAACTTTATCGCAGGAAAATTGAATTCCTAAAACCGCCTTTACAAATGCTGTGAATATATCCGGCTGTGAAAAAGCTTTTTTAAAAATAACTCCATAATGCAGTGATGCGACTTGTTTCATAGTTTTTCCTCATTAAAAGCAACAAACGCTGGTAAATTAAAACACAGCAGCAACAAAGACCTTCCAGGTTTTAAAAACATGAAAGGTCTGTTTGTACAAAATATTTATTTTTTTGTAAATTTCATCCTCTGAAAATTTTTCAAGACGACCAGTCGTCTTGAAAACTTTTGTTGTAACTTGCTACGTTTTTAAATCAAAACGGTGGGCAAAAAAGCGTGCCCACCCTACGATATAAGCGTTTGCGGCTAATGACTCAAGGGGAACTTTGCTTAGTTTTCGCCCTCGTCATCTTTATCTTCATCGCCAATATCAGCAATTTCTTTCAAGCGCGAAATGGCTCTAAAATTAATCGAGCCTTCAGGATATTGCCCCTCGGCATCAAGCGCACCAGCCGGTTCACCCATTAATAACTCTAACGTCTCATCCACCGTGCGCACCACAGAGACTGAAAACAAACCTTGTTCAACCGCATCAATCACTTCTTGATTCAACATCAAATTGCGTTTGTTAGAAACCGGAATAATCACGCCTTGTTCACCGGTTAAACCACGCGCCTGACACAGTTTGAAAAAGCCTTCAATTTTTTCATTTACTCCGCCAATGGCTTGCACTTCACCGTATTGATTGATTGAACCAGTCACGGCAAAACTTTGTTTAATTGGGATGCGGGTTAATGCAGAAATCAAACAACAAAGCTCAGCTAATGACGCGCTGTCGCCATCAATATAACCATACGATTGTTCCATCGTGATGCTGGCAGAAATGGCGAGTGGAAAATCTTGCGCGTAACGTTGTCCTAAATAGCCGGTTAAAATCAACACGCCTTTAGAATGAATGGATTTGCCTAATTCGGCTTCGCGTTCCACATCCACAATCCCGCGCGAACCGGAATAAACAGTGGTGGTGATACGCGCAGGCGCACCAAAACTACTGCCGCCGATTTCTAATACCGTTAAGCCATTCACTTTGCCGATGGCAGAACCAGCCGTGTCGATGAGAATGGTTTCTTCCAACATTTCTTCTAAAATTTCTTCGGCAATCCGCCCATTTCGCGCTGCCCTGCCCGCTAAAGCGCGTTCTATAATGTCGGCATCAATCGAATCAACTACGATTTGTTTCGCTAAAAAATTCGCCTCGCCAATAATCTCCAAACAATCATTAATGTGCGCAGAAAGACGGTGTTGATTTTCGGACAAGCGACAGCTATGTTCAATCAATCGCTCTAACGCCGAGGTGGTCAGCGGTTTCGCGCCCGAATCTTTGGCGTGTGTTTGCATCAGCTCGGCAAATTCGTGCATGTTTTGCTCAGTTCTGGCAATGTGGTCGTCAAAATCAGCCAAAACCCGAAACATTTCATTAAATTCGCTGTCCATATCTTCCAGCAAATAATACATATCGCGCGAACCGACCAAAATCACTTTCACATTCAGCGGAATCACTTCCGGTTTTAAGGTAATCGTGTTGATCGCAAATTCAGAATACGGCGTTTCTATTTCAATACGTCCAGCTTGCAAAGCACGTTTTAAGCCTTCCCAAACAAAAGGATAAGTCAGCACTTTTTCGGCATCTAAAATCAAATAGCCGCCATTAGCATGATGCAAAGAACCTGCACAAATCCGCCGATAATTGGTGACTAATGTGCCTTGATCGCTGGCATATTCAATGCGCCCGAATAAATTTTGATAAGTCGGGTGCGATTCATACACCACAGGTGCGCCGAGTTCGTCTTTGTAATCCACCAAAATGTTCGGCATATAACGCTCAGTTAAAATCAAGCGTTTCGTGGCGATTTCATTGGCATCCAGCGAGCGAGTTGGCATTAAAAAATCGGTAATCATGCCGGTTAAATCTTTTTTGATTTCTGCCAAAAACGTAATCACGTCATCAATATTTTGATAATTCTCATTGAGTTCCGCAAACAACGGCTCAATTGCGTGATTAATGGTTTCCGTATCTATCTGTTTGATTTCCTCAACCATTTTTCGTCGCCATTGTGGTAACTCCAACAGCATCTCGCTTAAATATTCTTCTAATGTTTCAACATGCTGGTGAAAAACATCCCGCTCTTCTGAAGACAGCAACGCAAATTCGTCTTCATCCAAAAGTTTTTCATCACGAATCGGCAAAAAAGTAATGCCGTCGCCTTCTTTGTAAAGCGCAACTTCCAGTGAGCGAGCTTTTTTGTCCACAGCATCAATCGCGGCATGATACAGCTGATTAAATCGCCGCTCGATCGCGCCCTTTTTTTGCTGATAAGTGGGGCTTTCAAATGCGGCTGGAAAAGTGGCGATGAGATTATCAATCAGTTTTTCGATTTCTTTGTTGAAGGTTTGCCCGTGTCCTGCGGGCAGCTCAATTGCTACCGGCTCTCTGGCATTTTCAAAATTATCAACGTAACCATAAGCAGGCGGTGCGGGTTGATGTTCGGCATGTAGCGATAAAGTGTGGGTAATCATCGACAGTCGCCCAGTGCCAGACTCGCCCATCACAAAAATATTGTAGCCGGGGTTTTGCATGGCTATGCCGAACTCTAAGGCGGACTGCGCTCGTGTTTGCCCTAATACACAGGTGGTACTGGGTTGTTTTGTGTCAGAAACCTTTGTGGTGTCTAACTTGATTTTCAATTTCAGCGCGGAGGTTGGCAGTTTTAGAGTGGTTGACATAACTAAAAAGAGTGAGGCTCAAGAAAAAAGTTGATTTTAGCATTATTACCTTTGAAAAACGGTTGCTTTGTTTGCTTTGCGATTGGATTTTCATTTGGCGCAATCCGCAAGGCGATTTCAGTTTGCAAGGAACTGTAAAATTTTTCAAGACGACTGATCGTCTTAAAAATTTTCAGCCCAATTTAAAGCAATGACTTGAGGATTTTCGCAGTTTCGCAAAGCTTATCGGGGCTACTTGCTAGTTTTGTAAATCGCAGGATTGTTTTAACCATGCGGATGTTTTTTTGCGGCATAAAAAAACCGCCACCTTTTTGTAAAAAAATGACGGTTAATGCTTTGAGATGTAGAGCTGCGAATTCATTCGCACAGTGCGGATAAATCCGCACCTACACACAGTAAACTTGTAACTACGACTGCCAGTCCTTCAAAGGACTGGCGGTCGTTTTGTTATGCGTTTACTTAACGGCTCTATTTTGCTTTAGCGCGAAAATCTGCTAAATGTTGATTTAACTCTTTCACTAACACCGCAGATAAACCGCCGCTTTTCACTAACTCCATATCCGAATCTTTTAATAACGCTTTTAATTCTGTTGCAGCTTCTGGGGTTGGTTCAATAAACTCAATGCCTTGCGCTTTTAATGCGTCACTGGCTTTTTGATTATCATCACGACTGCGTTGATTAATCTCACCTAAAACTTTTGCCATTGTTTGCAAAACAACGCTTTGATCTTCTTTCGATAATTTATCAAAATCTTTTTTATTCACCGCGAATACGCCAAACACATAAGACATAGGCAATTTATTCACATATTTAATTTTTGTTTGCCATTGCAATGCCAATGCACCGACTGGCGAGCCTGCAACCACGTTAATCATGCCAGTTTGCAAACCCATTAATACATCTCCCATTGCCAATGGAATGGGCGAAACGCCTAACGCTTTTTGCGCATTAAAAACCAATTTATTATTATCAGGCGACCACGCTTTTTGCCCTTTCATATCCGCAAGCGTGCGAATTGGATTGGTGGACATTAAATAACTCAAGCCTAATTCTGCAAAACCTAAACTGGTCATGCCTTTTTGATTTAAACCGGCAACAATTTTTGCGTCCATTTTTTGCCGAATATAATCCACTTCTGCCAATGAATTAAATTTCAATACCAAATTATAAAGTTGAATGTCAGGATAAAGAGAGCTTAAGCCGCCACTAGTAATCGCCGCGCCATTGAGTTGGTTAAAGTGCATTTTTTTTAATACGCTCGCATCGTCCCCCATTACGCCGCCTGGATAAAACTTAAAACTCACCCGTTTACTGGTTTTTGTTTCAATTTCGCTCGCGCCTTCACGCATTTTTTCCATCCACACCGAGCCGTCTGGCGAAAGCGTGGCAATTTTAAACGTAAATGCCTGAGCATAACTGCTGAAAAATAAGAACGATAAAGCAACTGCAAGACTGCGTTTCATAATGAAAACCCTTAATGTAAAAATGAAGTTTTGTGAATAAGATTTGAAGGTCACTTGCTTAAGTTATTAAATTGCACCTAATTGGTGCAAATAACGCTATATTTTGGCACTTTTTGTTACCAGCATCTCAAATGGGTTACAAAGACAAAAACCGCAACTACTTGAAAATATGGATTATTTTATCTTGGCATTATTAATGCTTTATATCAATACAAATCCCCTCTCTGTTTTGCTCTCCCCTTGGTGTGTTGTGCCTTTAGCGTTCTATGCCCCCCAACATAGGACGCTTTTTTTTGCCTCAAACAAAAGCAGAAGATTTAAATCGTCGCCCGCCAAGATTTCAGCAAGTTTTTCGGCACAGCAAAATCAACCGAAGTGCCATCGCGCTCCACCACCGCTTCAATCGCAGGCTGCGCTAGTATTTTTTTCAATGTCGCCGGATCGTTTTGCAAATCTGCATAATCATAGCCACTAATTGCAATAATTTTATCAGCTTGTTTTAAGCCCAATGCCACTGCACCTTTAGCAGAATCAATAAAAAGTCCATCTTCTTCTTTTTTCATCCCTAAATCTTGTGGATTTTGTGCCGGATCAGCACTATTCGGTGCAGGGGCATTATTTTGCGGAGCCATATTGCCTTGCGGTTGCGGGGCATCTGCTGGAACTTCTGGAGGAATGCTGTCATCCACAGGCGGATTAGGCTCAGGCGCAATATTATCCTCAGGAGCTATATTGTCTTCTGGTGCAGAATTATCCTGAATTTGATTGTTAAACTGATTAGCAGGATTTTCATTCGGCATTCCATTACCAAACGGCGCAGGACTCACCGCCAACAGCGGCAAAATCTCGCCCGGCTCTTCTTGTCCAATGCGCACCGAATTTGGCAGAATCTCCAAGACTTTCCAACCCGGCAACGAAGTAATTTCCTCACCTGTTTTATATTTCTTTGCCATGCCACCTGCTTGCGCAATTAACGCCACCGCTTGTTCTGGATGATGTGGAAAAAACAAAACACCGTGCAGTTCTAATGGTTGTTGCGTTTTCGGCGCGGGTTCTGAACCATTCGTCGCTTTTTTCACTACGCCTTCTTGCCCAAATAAATTGGCAGCCAGCACATCACGCAACGCATTTCCCTCATCGGGTGCGGCGTTTTCATCTGCAAGCAGGCTTTCATCTGAAACAGGATTTTCCTCCAGCACGGCGGCTGGCTGAGTCGTTTCGCTGGCAGAATGCCAAAAATGCCACTTCCATTGTGCAGCGTAAAGAGCCGCGCCAGTTATCAATAAACCGCCGCCAATCAACATAAGTTTTTGTTTTGAAATAAATTTCGCTGTAAATTGCATAAAGATATTGAAAAGATAAATTGTCGATAATTTAATGGCTAATAAGCGCGGTGATATTGGTTAAACCCTTTTTTTCAGCCTCAACGCTCAATTGCGAAATACTAATATGATGTTGCGTTTGCAATATATCCAACCAACGTATTGCCGCATTAAACGCCACATTATTTAAAGTCACAGAAATTTTATTTTTACTTTGCGATTTAATATTGCTTAACACAATCGGCGGCTGCACTTCATTCGCTGCCTGCTCAATTAAACTCATCATTTGACTATCATCCATCGGATTTGTTTCAACTGTTACCCCCGAAAAACGCGCAATTTGCGGCTCTAATTGTTTCATTGTGGTAATTTCGGTTTGAATATCATTAATACTGCTTTCTAATTTCTCATTATTTCGTTTCAAAGGCAGATATAAAAATGTATAGAGCAACAGAATTAAGATAAAAACCGCTAAACCGACAATAATTTTTTGGTCATTATCATTTTTTTGTAGAAACCAATTTTTCATTCGACTGCTCCTGTTACTTTAAAACTCGCAACCACTTGATTTTCCGCTTTATCTGAAGATTCAATTTCCACGATTAATTGTTGCGCGGCTAAGTTTTGTTTAATGGTTTCAATTAATGCCAAAGAATTTGCAGTGACTTTTAAAATTAACACATTATTATCAAATTCCAAACCTACTAATTGCGCTTTATCTTGTGAAATTAACAAGCGTAAACCCACTGACACTTTTGCCAGAATTGCAATAAACTGTCCTTGTTGTTGCTGTGCTTGTTTTAACGTAAGCAACTTATTTTTCATTTGCGCCAGCGGATCAACAATTCTTTTTACTTCTGGAAAATTATCTTGAAATATTTTTAAGCGTTGTTGCTCTAATTCTGCTTCTTTATGACTCAGTTTCCAATGTTGATAGGTTTGAAAACTGGTTGCTAAAAAGAACAATCCAAATACACCAATCGCTGCCCATTTTATTTTTTGCCAATCATTTTTTAATTTAGGTTTGTAATCGCCTTGCAATAAATTAAAACTTTTCTCTAGCGTGTAAGATTCGGTTAATACTTTTAATAAACCGTCTTGAATCGGGACGGCTTTTAAATTCAACGGCAATTTAGGTAAAGAAGATTGCCAGTCATTTTCATCATCGTCACTAATTAATAACAATTCTTCCGGTAAAGAACTTGCTAATTGCGTAAAAAAATAATTTAAGTTCTCTTTATCAATTGCATAATTTTCAACAGGCGTTTTTAATAAAAAATAATCTGCTTTTTTGATTAATAAAAACTCTTGTGACAGCGTTGGTAATAACATAGTGTCAGTAATCACCGCGCTTAATAGAATTTCCTGTTGTTTGAATACCTCTAGCCATTGTTCAAACCATGCTCTATTAATAACAGCTACATCTAAACTATTTTTTTCAAGATTTGGTTGATAAGCAAAAAATAAAGTTTCTATTTCTTCTGCTAAAGATTCCTCTAATTCATAACCAATCGCTTGTTCTAATTTTTTACGATTTTTTATTTTTGAAGTTATCTTTTTTAATGTGATATTAAAACCGGGTAAAACTAAAATCACATCGCAATTTAAACTTAAAAATTTAATTTCAGCTAATAAATTATCACCATAACTGTGAGATTCCAGTTCTTTTTTATACCAATGATAAGATAATTGCTCAGTCGGCGCGTGCGTGGGAATTTCAATAAAAAATAACGCTTTCATTAGTTTTAATAATATTGTAAACGATAAAGGGTGTTAATTTGGACATTAGCCGGATTGATTGGCGGTGCCGCAGTTGTGGTATTTGCTGAAGTCGCTGTGTTTGTTGGATTGGTGGTATTTGTCGCTTGATTTGTTGATTGCGTTGCTGTGTTTACAGCACCATCTTCGTCTGCTACTGCTGCATCCGTTTGCGTATTGCTTCCGTCCTCTGCTGCTGGCGTTGCGTTATCTTCGGCTGCGGGATTTGCAGTGTTAGTTGGATTATTGGTTACTGGATTCGCTGTGGCATTTGTGGCACTAGTTTTTCTATAAATTAAACTACGATAATTTTGTTCCATTTGATCCAGCCAACCGCTGTATTCCAACATAAAATAATGACTGTCCACGCTTAATAATTCTTTTTTTAATCCGGCACTGATTTTAGGTTGGCGCGGATTATCTTTATCTAATTGGCTAATAAATAAATCCAGCGTCGCATAACCTTTTGTTTTTCGATATTCTAAAATAGTGCCTAAATTAGCAGTGCGCATATCGACGGATAAAGAGCGCAATACTATTTCACTAGCCGTGTTGATATTAATTGTTGTAAAAGCAGTATCTTTATAAAAACGTCCGGCATTATTCATTTCTGGTGCAGGCGGTAAAACACAAATATAGGGACTGAGCACATTTACAGTTTCTATTTTCCAACCCAAAACTGCATAAAGCTCGGTTAATTCAATCATTCTAAAATTAGCGGTGCGATACGCGGGCGTTAAACGGCTATAGGTTTCAAATTCTGCACCGGCTGAATTCGGCTCATCATCCGCATCTAGCCAATCAACGACTGACCAAACTAATTGCGGATTTAATTTTAATTGCGACATTAAATTCTGCAAAATAGTAATTTGTGCTGGTTGCGCTTTGCCACCTAAGACTAAATTATTCAGATTAAAACAGCTTTGATAATCACTAATCACTGTTTTAATAACTGCCCCTTCAGCATCAAATAAAGAACCACGCTGCGCCCAATTATCACCGATATAATCAAAATTATTTTTGCTGGTATCTTCTTTTAAAATAACTTTTGTCCACGCTTCGGTACTGAGTTCTAATTGATACAGTTGTTCGGCTTGTAATTGATTTAACGTGCGGCGAATTGCAATTTGTTGTTGATAAAAGATTTGTGTGGCAATCATCGCTGCAATTGCTACAACCAACATTGCCACTAATAATGCCACGCCTTGCTGCATTTTTTTCATAACGGCAATTCCACTAAGCGCGATATATCGCCGGTTTCTTTATTCGTTAAGGTAAATCGAATTGCTTTGGGTAATATATCTAATGAATCAGTTTTATTTAATGGCCATTGTTGATAGACATTGCCATCAAAACCTAACACTTCAACTTTAAATTTTTCTAACGTGGTGCTAATAATTTCTTCACTGTAATCTGCACTATTATTTCTATCAATCGTGAGCCACGTTTGTTTTTTTAAGGTTTTATTATTGAAAATATAATCAATTCGTTGTAATGAGTTTTTTTGTCGTCCGGTTGGATTAGGAATTCCCGCACGGGTGAAACTAAATAAAACGGTTGTGCCATTTTCAAGCCGTAATGCGGGAATAAAAGTACTGTATTTATCATGCACAGGGCGCGGCACAATATGCCGAATTTCTTTTTGCAATTGCGTCATCAATTGCGTTAATTCAGTAAATTTTTCTTGCTGCGCCGTGAGAATTTCATGGTTTTTTAAAACAGAACTTAAGCCGCCATAAGCCATTGCAGAAAGGATTGCTAAAATGGTAATGGCAATTAATAATTCGATTAATGTAAATCCTGTTTTTGCTAACAAAGGTAATTTTTTAAGACGACGATTTTTCATCTTAAATCACCTAAATAAATACTTTGCGTTAATAAGGTGTCTTTTTTGTCTTTGCTATTCGGTTGCAAAATTGAAACTTCCACTTTGCGGATTTTGGTATTCGCGGTATTTGTGGTATTGGTTTGCCATTGCCAGGTTTGATTAAATAACGTTTGTTGTCCTTCATTAATCCCTGTATTCGGCAATAAAGGATTTAAACGAATTTCTGCGACTTTATTTTCTAATACCCATAAGGCAATCATTTTATTGCGAGTGAGATTTGCGCCGCTAACTTCTTCATTGACGGCTTTTAATGTTGCCATTAAACCAATTGCAACCACAGATAAAGCAATCATCACTTCAATTAAGGTAAAACCTTTTGCATAAAAACCTATTCTCATTTTTTGTCTTCAACTAATTGTGTTTTTATTTTGCCTTGCTGGGAATAGACTTGATAAGTTTCGCTGTGATCGTGCGGTTGAATAAACAAGCTAAAATCATTCACTGAACCATCCGGCAATAACACAATTTGCGGCAGCGATTCATCGTCGTAACTGACTTTGGCGTTATCTAAAGTCAGTCTATATTCTAATTCGGGATGCAATTGATAACTGCGCAATAATTTATCTGCTGCAATCGGTAACCATTTTTTATCTTTGTAGCGATAAAAAGCGAAGTTTTCCATGGTGATTTTCCAGCCTAACACTTGACCTTTGAGAATCGCATCGTCTTTGCTCAGTTCGAGCAAGCCGCGCAATTGTTGAGCGGCGTGTTTGGCTGTGGAAGGTTTTGCACCAATATTTAGCGAGACTAACGTGACAACCACACCGACAATAATCAGCACAATTAACAGTTCTATTAAGGTGAAACCGGAATGTTTGGTAGGCGCGGCAACGTGATATGCGGTTGACATAGGCAGGCGTGTGATTTTAAAGGTAGAATTGTAGCGGGAATGGACAATCTGAGTATTGTTTATTTTACAACAAGCAAGGGTTTTAAAAGTGGCTGACGCGAAAAATAGTGTTAGGCGTGCATTCACTTAAGGTATTTAAAACGCGGTGAGTTGGCGATTTTTCAACAACAGACTGCACAATCAAATACGTTTATGACGAATCATTTTTAACGAAAGAGGAAATGTTATGTTAATCGGAGTTCCTAAAGAAATTAAAGACAATGAAAACCGCGTAGGTCTAACGCCCGCAGCAGTGAGTACCCTGACACAGCATGGACATCAAGTTTTGCTGCAAACGCAAGCCGGCGCGGGCAGTTTTTTAACCGATGCCGAATATGAAGCCGCTGGCGCAACCATTGTGGAAACGGCGCAGCAAGCGTGGGCGGCACAAATGGTCGTGAAAGTGAAAGAGCCGATTGCGGAAGAATATCCGTTTTTTCGTGAAGATTTACTGTTGTTTACTTATTTGCATTTGGCATCGAATCAAGCTTTAACCGAAGCCTTATTAAGCAGCGGCGTGACCGGTGTGGCTTATGAAACAGTGCAGCAAAATGGGCAGCTGCCGTTATTAACGCCTATGAGCGAAGTAGCAGGACGCATGGCAACTCAAGTCGGGGCAATGTATTTGCAAAAAACTTACGGAGGTCGCGGGGTATTAATGGGCGGTGTGCCCGGTGTTGCGCCTGCAAACGTGGCGATTTTAGGTGGTGGGATTGTGGGCATGAATGCCGCGAAAGTGGCGGTTGGCATGGGGGCGCGGGTCACAATCTTGGATGTGAATCACGATCGCTTGAAATATTTGGATGATGTGTATCGCGGACAATTGCAAACTCGCCATAGCGATGATTACACGATTAAAGAAGTGGTGTATCAAGCCGATTTGGTGATTGGTGCGGTGTTGATTGCGGGCGGTCGTGCACCTTGTTTAATCAATCGCGCTATGCTGAAAAACATGCAGAAAAACGCCGTGATTGTGGATGTTGCCGTCGATCAAGGTGGTTGTGTGGAAACGATTAAAGCGACAACGCATAGTCATCCGACTTATGAAGTGGATGGAATTGTGCATTATGGCGTGGCAAACATGCCGGCTGCCGTGCCGCGTACTAGCACTTTTGCATTGAATCATCAAACTACGCCTTATGTGTTGCGATTGGCGAATCAAGGTTTGGACGCTTTGCGTGATTTTTTGCCGCTACAACAAGGTTTAAATACGCATCGTGGTTTGTTGACTTATCAAGCTGTGGCGGATGCGTTTGCATTGCCTTATACCGACGCGCTGCAAGCCTTGCAACGCTAGGTTTTATTCTTTGGCGGTCTGAATCAAGATGTACACGACTATATAATAGACTTATTTTAACTTGATTAATCAATAAGTTACTAAAAACAGCATTGAAAAATACTCATTTGTAAGTTGTTGATTTTTAATATTTTGGAGTAAAAAACCTAGGTTTTTTACTCCGGTTTTACAATAAACTCAAAAGACAATACCGCGTAAGACTACGATATTCAGTTGAAACAAGTCTAATAAACAGCAACCTATCGCGTTAAGATTTTGTAGAGAATTTTTTCAAGACGACCAGTCATCTTGAAAAATTCATGAATAAATGAACAAGTAGCCCAGCTGTAGTGTAGCGAAAACTTAATCACTTCAACACCAGAGTTTGGATACTATAAAAAGAAGAGGTTTTATTTTGTAGGCAGATGTAGAGGAAACGCGAAACCCAGCAAAAGCGGTGATTTGAAAGTGGTTGCTAGGTTAGGCTTTTTTACTTCGTAAAAACAGCTAACCCAGCCTTCGATATTTATAAGATTTTGAAACTTAAAATATTTTTTGATTTATAAAATAAAGTCAGCAGCAGTCAAGTTTGCTACACCTGTGAGAAAAATCGAAAACTCAGGAGTTGCATCAGCATCATTACTGCCATAGACAATATGATTAGCTGCATCAAAACGTACTTGTCCTGCGGCATTTATGGCATTAAACGCCGCAGTGCCGATAAAGCTAAACGCTTGATTACCTGCAAGTACACCAGTTCCTACTTTTGCATCAATTGTAGAAAGGTCAATTTTGTCGAAATCAAGGGTGTTATTAAAATCAACAATCGTGTCACGGGTGGTGAGCGTAATGCCTGAGTCGGTGACAGCAGCAAATTTGAAAATATCTTTACCTGTTCCACCTGTTAAATTATCTTTGCCAGCTCCACCTATCAACACATCATCACCTGCATTCCCTTTGATAGTGTCATTGCCCTTACCGCCCGATAAGGTGTTATTTACGGCGTTGCCTACGATAGTGTCATTGCCTGAACCTCCTATCGCCTTTTCAATCGTAACGTTGTAAGCAATCGCAATATTGTTACTCGCACTGATAAGACTTCCATCTAAATAGTAATCTCTACCCCCTAACGAACTAAATTGACCTGCGTTCAAATTAATAGTCTGTTTTAGCGTTTGATTCGATAAGTCAAAAGTATCAATCCCACCTGCATCCCAAATGGTTTTTAACTCACCTGTCGTATTGCTAAACGTATAAATATCGTTGCCAGTGCGGGTTGTCATATTCGCGCCGTACAAAAATTGTATCGCGGCAATATCGTACAGCATGGGCGTAGTCGGTTGAACATGATGCCCATCGCTTAAATAACCTGCGCCAGAATAACTGTTATACGCCATCATGGAATATTGTACGGTGTCATGTACCCCCGTTAGAATGGCTGAATTGTTAGGTTCGCCTTCAAATGAATGTTTCAGTCCGATGGCATGTCCTAATTCGTGAATCATGGTTCTGAAAGGATGTGCGCCTGCGTCAAAATTAGTTAATTTGGGACTTAACCAAACATCACCCGCTTCTCGTGATGTACCAGGGTAATGTGCCCAACCATTAGATCCATCTGTTGCAACTGCCTGACTAAAAGCCACACGGATTTGACCTTGTGATGTGCTGTCATCCTTGACTTGATTAAAATGAAGATTAGCAACCTCAGACCAAGCTGACAAAGCTGCTTTAAATTGTGTTTGTTCGTATGAAGTTAAAGCATACCACTTCACATCTACTTCAGTAATGCCGCTTGCAAAGGTTGAATTGGTTGAGCCAGTACCCGGAAAGCTATAAGTCAAATTCACAGCTTGACCATTCGCTGTATTCCATTGGGATCTACTTAATAATGAGTCGATATAGCTAATGTGGGAAAGGGGAAGAAGTGCCATATTTTTTGCCTCCAAAAGGTTAGATTGATTAAAAACGATGGGTAAATCTAATAGCCTTTCAAATTCAAGACAAGCAATTCTCTGTCAAACTGCTGTTCTCATCACACAAGTTAAAGTCACTAAGTCGTTAATTGATAAAAATATCTTTTAAGTTCGTCGATATTAATGGTTTCCACACCAGGGCATGGAAACTATAAAAATTTTCAAGACGACCAGTCGTCTTGAAAGAATTTTAATAAAAAATAAGATGTAGAGAAAACTCGAAAATCAGCTTATGGAATGTAGAAAAATCACAGCTAATTTAAAATTAAGCTATATTAACCACTCAATAAACTATTTAACTGCGATATTTCTGCATGTTAATCGAATTTTCTATTAGTAATTTTCGTTCTTTTCGTGAAAAACAAACCTTTTCGATGGTGGCTGCGCCGCGTTTGAAAAAAGGCGATAACGTTTTTAAACCTGTGGTGAAAGGTGAAAAATTACCCGATTTGCTGAAAGTGGCAGCGATTTATGGCCCAAACGCATCGGGCAAAAGCAATTTGATTAAAGCGTTTGATATTGTGAGAGAAATCGCTGAGCGTCAACCGAGTGCTAATTTTATCCCTTTTCCCGTTGCGCCTTTTCGTTTTGATACTGAACTTGCTAATCAACCGACTCGCATTGAATTGCATTTTGTTTATGCAGAACAACGTTATCAATTTGATTTGGCTTTAACGCAAGAGCGGATTATTGAAGAGCGGTTAATTGCTTTTCCAAAAGGTAAAGAAACGTTGCTGTACGAACGAAAACATACTGCTTTGGGGGATGAATATAATTTTGGCGTGAAATTGGACGGTGGGAAAGATTTGCATGAGCTGTGGAAAAAAGTGACTGGTGCGCAAGTGTTGTTTATTTCTCAAGCTGTTGCAAATAGTAGTGAAGAGTTAAACCAATTGCGCAATCCTTTTCAATGGTTACAATCAGGTTTTTTAAATATTTCGGGAAACATAGGAAGATTTGCTTCTCTTAGCCAAAACTCAGTCAAAGATACTGATAATGCCAACAACATTACAAAATTTTTACAAGAAATAGATGTCCCAGTAGTAAATATTCGAGATGATAAAAACATTGGACTTTCGCAGTCTCAAGAACAGAAATTATTAGATGAGGGAAGAATCACAAAAACTATATTTACTCATAAAACCGCATTAGGCGAAGCAGAGTTTGATTTTGATGAAGAGTCCGAAGGTACTAAAAACTTAATCGGTTTTTGGTTTCCTTGGAATCTTCATAATCAAGCAAAAGTTTTAGAAATTATGAGTAAAAATTTACAGATTTTTAATAAATGTTTTTCAACTATTTTAATTGTAGATGAGCTAGACAGCAGCCTCCATCCTGAAATTGTTATCTCGATAGTCAGAAAACATATTGCATCAGAAATACCCTCACAGCTTATTTTCACCACTCACGATACGCATTTAATGAATGCCAAAATCTTACGCCGCGACCAATTTTGGCTCACAGAACGCGATGCCAACGGCGCAACACAACTGCGTTCTATCCATGATTTTGAAGGGCGAGAAAGTGAAGATTTAGAAAAGCGGTACTATGAAGGACGTTATCGCGGTTTGCCGATTATTCGCAGAGGCTAAACATGGCACGATTTGAGAGGTCAAAACCCAAGTTTAAACAACAGCCTACCGTTTTGGTGATTTGCAAAGATAAAAAATCTGGAAAACGCTATTTGGAAGATGCCAAAGCACATTTTCGAATTAACGTGCTGGTTGAAAATTGTGCATTATTCGCCAACACCACTGAAAATAGTTGAACAAGCCATCAAACAACAAGGCAAGTACGACTGCGTTTATTGCACCATCGACAGAGATACGCACGAAACATTTGATGCTGCTTTAAAACTGGCGAAAACCTCGGCAAAAATTAAAATTATCGCCTCTTATCCGTGCTATGAGTTTTGGTTGTTGCTGCATTTTTGCAAGCATCTGAAAGAATATAAAGCCGTTGGAAACTATTCTCCCGCTGATGTGCTCATTAAAGATTTGTGTAAATATTCTGGCATGGAAAACTATGACAAAGGCGAGGAGCGAAATCTTTTTTGCTTTTTGTTGAATAATGGATTTACGCAAGCGCGTGAAAACTCTCCCATTATTCTTAAAAACGCCAAAACCAGTGGACAAATGAACCCTAGCACCCAACTTCATGAACTGATTGATTATTTTGAAAAACTCTCTCAACCACAGCCTATAGAATCCGCGAAATAACAGTAAGGTATTACGCACTGTAATAAAAACACTCATCGTGCCTGCGAGGATTATTCAAAAATAATTTTCGATTTTTTCAAGACGACCGGTCGTTTTGTAAATTTCTGTGTCTGTAAAATACAATTGTAAGAAAACATCCCTCCGACTGCGCTAACGCTAATCGGCTGTATGTTCAATTATTTCTCGCTACTCGCCAATAACGCTTTCAACCGATCAATTTCAGCCAGAGCATACTCTTTTTCCAATTCTGCCCACTGCTCTTTTAATTCAGCTTCCTGATTTTTCAAACTCCTCAATTTTTCCTCACTTCCTGTCTGATTATCCAAACACCATTGTTCCAACTTGAGTAACTCACTAATTTGCGTTCCCTGAATTCTTAGATATTCTCGCCGCGCTTCAAACTTGAAATAAATACGCATTCTGTCAAATTTTGCTTGTTCTTCTGGCGTTGTTTCTATCTTCATTACGGCTTACTCCTATGCTCGGTTAGCCAATAATGCTTTCAACCGTTCAATTTCCAATAAAGCGGTTTCTTTTTCCTGCATAGCGGCTTCCTTTTCGTGCATAGCTGTTTCTTTTTCCTGCATAGCAGCTTCCTTTTCCTGCATAGCTATTCTAGCCTTTTGTTCTGCTTCCTCTGCTTTTTGTTCGGCTTCACGTTGTTTTTGTAAAGCAATATCACGCCCCTGCTGAATTGCAGCCTGTACCCGCAAATATTCCTGCCGCGCTTGATATTGAAAATACGCCCGTTCTTTTTCTGAAAAAACACTTAATGTTGTCATGGCTTGCCTCATTTCGCTTGTACTCATCCAATCCGGTAAAGCGTTATCATCCAACTCTTCCCCGTCTTTAAAAAACTGCAACCAACGCTGATCTTCACTTTTAATCACATTGGTACTGAACTTTGCTAATTCTAACAACCAAATACCGCCTTGCTCGGTTAAAACTCGACCTCTGTCATCACGCAATTTATAACAATGTAAATAATCACAATCATTTTTTAACAAATTCTCAGCCAATAACCAAATGGAGTAGGTTGGCTGTAACTCTTCATATTTATCGCCGCTACGCAATTGTTGGCTATAAATATCCGCCCAGTTATACACAATTCGTTCGGGTAAATCCGCATGAGTGACCAACTGGATTTCAATTTGATAGACATGTCGCCGATCATCACGCGCTTTCACATCCACAATACTCAATTTGTCGTTGAGAAATTCTTTATCGTTATACGGATTGAGAATTTCAACCCAAGTAATTGGCTGGGTTAATTCATTGGCTAAAATGGCGTTTAAAAAGTGAATTAAAAGATTTCGATTTTCCTCAGAACCTAATAACGCTTTGAAAACACAATCTACTTTGGGGTCTATGCGATGTTTCATAAGTCTCTCTGTAAATTACACTGGGGTCAGCACTTTTAACAATTGCGTGACAAACTCACACTTTTCCTCAGTATCGGCAAATTTTTTCGTGAACTTTAACTTTTCCATGCCATCCAATTTATAAACCTGCGCCTGAGTTTGAATTAACTTAATCAACGCTTCCGTATTAATATTCGGTTGCGAACCAAACACCAACCGTCCGCCCAGCGCGTGAACATCAATTTTTTTCAAACCCAACAGTGCTGCTTGCTGTTTCAACTCCGTCAAACTAAACAACGCTTTCACTTGCTCCGGCAACATGCCAAAACGGTCAATCATTTCCACTTTCAAGGCTCGTAATTGTTCCACATTTTCAGTGCTGGCAATCCGTTTATACAACACTAACCGCGCATGAACATCCGGCAAATAATCCTCTGGAATCAACGCCGCAGTTTGCAAATCCACCTCCGTGCCGCTGTCCAACGACAACGCCAGTTCCGGTTGTTTGCCAGATTTCAACGCTTCCACCGCGCGTTCTAGCAATTCGGTATATAACGTGAAACCGATTTCCTGAATTTGTCCGCTTTGTCCTTCGCCCAACAATTCGCCCGCGCCGCGAATTTCCAAATCGTAAGACGACAACACAAATCCCGCGCCCAAATCGCCCGATGCCTCCAAAGCTTCCAAGCGTTTTTGTGCATCTTTAGTCAACAACGCTTTCGGCGGCACAATAAAATACGCATAAGCGCGATGATGAGAACGCCCGACCCGCCCGCGCAATTGATGCAACTGTGCCAAGCCCAGTTTATCCGCGCGATTGATAATAATCGTGTTCGCGGTCGGCACATCAATTCCGCTTTCAATAATCGTGGTGCTGAGCAGCAAATTGAAACGCTGATGATAAAAATCCAGCATGATTTTTTCCAATTCCCGCTCCGGCATTTGTCCGTGCGCAATTTCAATTCGTGCTTCTGGAATCATCTGTGCCAAAACCTCTGCCATTTTATCCATCGTTTTCACGTCGTTATGCAGAAAAAACACCTGCCCACCGCGTTTAATTTCCCGCAAACAAGCCTCTTTTATCTGCGCGTCTACCCATTCGCTGATGAACGTTTTAATCGCGTGACGACCCGGCGGCGGTGTGGCAATCACGGAAATATCACGCAAACCGGACATCGCCATATTCAGAGTACGCGGAATTGGCGTTGCAGTCAGCGTCAACATATCGAGTTCATTGCGCAGCTTTTTAAAATGCTCTTTTTGCTGCACTCCGAAACGATGTTCTTCATCAATAATCACTAAACCCAATTGTTTATAACGCACTTCTTTCGACAATAATTTATGCGTGCCAATCACAATGTCGACTTTGCCTTCCGCCAATTCATCTGCAATCAGTTTTTGCTGTTTTGGCGTGACAAACCGCGAGGTAACTTCCACCCGAATTGGCCAATCAGCAAAGCGGTCGCGAAAGTTTTGATAATGTTGCTGCGCTAATAACGTGGTCGGCACGAGAACCGCCACTTGTTTGCCACTTTGCACCGCGATAAATGCCGCCCGCATTGCCACTTCGGTTTTCCCAAACCCCACATCACCGCACACCACTCTGTCCATCGGTTGCGCACGAGTCATATCGTCCAAAATGGTATCAATCGCGGTTTGCTGATCCGGGGTTTCTTCAAATTGAAAGGCTTGCGAAAACGCGGCATATTCAGCGCGATCCACACTAAACGCATGACCTTGTTTAATGGCACGATTGGCGTGAATATCAAGTAATTCCGCCGCCACATCTTTGATTTTTTCTAAGGCTTTTTTCTTAGCTTTATCCCATTGATCGCTACCTAAACGATGCAGCGGCGTGGTTTCTGGATTGATGCCGGTATAACGTCCGATTAAATTCAGCGAAGAAACCGGCACATAAAGTTTGTCGTTGTTGGCGTATTCTAGCGATAAAAATTCGTTGGTAATGCCACCCACTGTAATCGTTTGCAAGCCTAGATAGCGTCCCACGCCGTGTTCACGATGCACAACTGGCGAGCCTATCGTCAATTCGGTTAAATTGTTGACGATATTTTCCAGCTCTTTTAAACCCGCGCGGCGTTGTCTGCGCCGCTGTTGCACCTTCTCACCGGATAACAAACTTTCAGAAATAATCACCAAGGCAGGATTTTTCAGCCACAAGCCGTGTTCAATCGGCGCGACCACCATGCACAGCGGTTCTTGGCTGTCTAAAAATTGTTCCCAACTACTGACTTGTTTCGCTTGCAGTTGATACAAACGTAATTTATCAATCAAGCCTTCGCGGTGTCCGGCGGTTTCTGCAACTAATAAAACTCTGCCGTTGAAATCAGTCAAAAATTCTTGCAAACGCTGTGCAGGTTGTTTCAAGCGTGTATCAACGGTTAAATCAGGCAATTGCAAAGTTTGAAAGTCACACAATTCGCCAGTCGTACCACAAATAATCCGTTTAAAACTTTCTGCTTTGCCGGTTAATTCTTCAGTGGTTAAAAATAACTGCTGCGGCTGTAATAACGGGCGTTCAATATCGTATTTGCGCTGTTCAAAACGCTCCTGCGCTTCTGCATAAAATAATCTCGCGCCTTCGGCAAAATTTTCCGGCAAAACTAAAAAAGCCGTCGGTGGCAAATAATCAAACAGCGATTCGGTATTTTCCACAAACAGCGGCAAATAATATTCAATCCCGCCAAACGCGACTTTTCTGCTGACATCGGCATACAGATTATTTTTCGCGCTGGCATTGGGGAATAATTCTCGAAAAGATTGCCGAAATTGTTTGATTGAGGCATCAGTGAAAGGAAATTCTCGTGCTGGAAACAATTGAATTTCGGTGACTTTTTCCAGCGACATTTGCGTTTCAGGATCAAACGTGCGAATGGATTCAATCTCATCATCAAACAATTCAATCCGATACGGCACATCACAGCCCATCGGGAATAAATCCACAATCGCACCGCGCACCGCAAATTCAGCATGTTGATAGACTTGTGAAACGCATTGATAGCCCACACTTTCTAACTTGATACGATTTAATTCCAGATTGAATAAACCGCCGACTTTTAAGGAAAAACTGTGCGCTAATACATGCTCACGCGGCGCAAGACGGTGCATCAGCGTTGCCACAGAAACCACTAACGCCCCGCGCTTGGTTTGAGGTAAGACCGCTAAGGTTTTCAATCGCTGCGAAATAATTTCCGGCAATGGCGAAAAAACATCGTAAGGCAAGGTTTCCCAATCAGGAAAATGCAGAATCGGATAGGCTTTTCCTAAAAAAAACGCCAATTCCTGCTCCAAACGCAAGGCGGTTTGGCTGTCAGGCGTAATGATTACAAACAAGCAGGGGTTATTCTTAATCGCATTGGCTAATGCCAACGTATCAGCACAGCCTGCTAAACCAGACCAAAAAAGGGGTTGGGAAATATCACCGGGAAGCTGTGGAGAAAAAACAGACACTTCACTTTTTGCCATGACTATCAACGAGTAATAAAAAAGCGGTATTATACAAGGATACAAAACAGACGGGGGATTCGTGAAATATCCGTTTTGATGCCTTGAGTTAGCCTACTAATGTCGCCACTGTCGAAAAATTTTAGGTGTTTTATGACAAATCTAGCGTTTTAAAATCTGTTTTTAATCTGCCAAGCAACCTAACAACAGTAAAATCATAATTCAGGCAACGCATTCATTTTTAAGATATATAGGACAACCTCTATGAAAAACGCTATTTTATTCAGCGCGATATTTTTAACGTTTAGTCAACTTGCTGTTGCCGATGCTACTTTGCCTGCTATTAAAGAAGGTTTATGGGAAATCACATTTAAATCAGACACAGCAGCGATGCCAACTACCATGCCGTCGATGTCTTACACGTCGCAGCAATGTTTAACGCAACAAAAAGCCGCTGACCCGCGTATTTTTTTACAAAGCAATCAGTGTGCAATTTTAAATCTCAATCAACAAGCCGATTTAATCAGTTGGGAGATGCGTTGCGAACAACAAGGCAACCCCGCAACCGGTGATGGCAAAGTCAGTTATCAATCCGAAACCTTTGCTGGTATTTTTAGTATAAATATGCACAATGACGGCGCGTCCGCTCTAAAAACCACCACACAAGTCAACGGACGCTACATGGGAAGTTGTAAGTAACTGCTTTTTAAAACACTTTTTCTTTATAATCTAACCATTGCATTGCAACTTGAAGGTTATCAAATGACTCCGCATTTATTTTCACCGATTCAAATCGGCCCTTATCGTTTATCCAATCGAATCGTAATGGCTCCTTTAACCCGAATGCGAGCTCCTGAATCTATTCCTACGGAGTTAATGCAGCGATATTATTGTCAACGCGCCAGTGCAGGGCTGATTATTACTGAGGCGACACCCATTTCAACGCAAGGTGTTGGTTATCCTGCCATTCCGGGTATTTATAATGATGTGCAAATTAAAGCATGGAAAAAAATTACTGAAGCCGTGCATAGCAAAGGCGGACGGATTTTTTTACAACTTTGGCATGTAGGCAGAATTTCTCATCCTGATTTTCACGAGGGTGAATTGCCTGTTGCGCCTTCGGCTATCGCGCCGAAAGGTGATGCCGTAACTTATAAAGGTATGCAGCCGTTTGTTACGCCAAGAGCGTTAGAGCTTGAAGAAATTCCCTCTATTGTCGATCAATATCGGCTTGCGGCAAAAAATGCCCTCACCGCTGGTTTTGATGGCGTAGAAATTCATGGCGCAAATGGGTATTTACTGGATCAATTTTTACGCGATGGCAGCAATCAACGCACCGATAATTATGGCGGCTCGCTGGAAAACCGCTGTCGCTTATTGTTGGAAGTGATTGTCGCTGTTAGCAAAGTGTGGGGCGTGGAGCGTGTTGGCGTGCGTTTATCGCCTAGCGGCACGTTTAACGATATGAGCGATTCTGAGCCGGAAAAATTGTTTACTTATTTGCTCGGACAATTGAATCGTTTTGATTTAGCGTATTTGCACATTGTTGACGCGCTAGAATCCGATATTCGACACGGTGCAAAAGTCGTTGAATTATCCGCATTGCGACGCGCCTATTTAGGCACGCTGATTACTTGCGGTGGTTATGACAGCGCAAAAGGCAATCAAGTTTTAGTCAATGAATTAGCGGATGCCGTTGCATTTGGCGAATTGTATATTGCCAATCCAGACTTGGTAGAACGCTTTAGAATCAACGCGCCTTTAAATACACCAGACCCAAGCACTTATTATGGTGGTGATGAAAAAGGTTATACCGATTATCCGTTTTTAAATTCTTAAAGACTCAAACTCAGGACTGGCAGTCCTTCAAGGACTGGCAGTCCTACTCAGCGCGTATTTACAAGCAAAATCCACTTAACTTAACGATTAGCTTTTACTAATGATTTCCGAAAATTTCAATCCTATCGAAACGCCGTTGCTCAACGGCATCAATCTTATCGAAGCCAGTGCCGGAACAGGCAAAACCTATGCAATTGCGATGTTAGTGTTGCGGTTTGTGGTGGAAAAAAATCTCAAAATCGAACAGCTTTTAGTCGTTACGTTTACCAAAGCCGCGACCGAAGAACTCAAAGACCGAGTTCGCGCCAGACTTGCTGAGGCAAAACGTGCGCTGCTCAGGACTGCCAGTCCTTCAAGGACTGGCAGTGCTATAGACCCAACCATTCTAACGTGGTTAAGCAACTTAACTTTAGAACGTGAACTGATTAAACAACGCCTCGAAGCGGCTCTATTAAATATCGACCAAGCCGGAATTTTCACCATTCACGGTTTTTGCCAACGCATTCTCACCGAACACGCACTGGAAAGCGGGCAATTATTTGACGTGGAATTAACCGGAGAAATCAACGCAATTAAACAATTTTGCGCCGATGATTTTTGGCGGCGTGAAGTGTATAGCCGTTCCTTAGCAGAAGTTTCGATACTCACCGCGCACTACAAAACACCGGATGATTTATTAAACAGTGTCAATCGGGTATCCGTTTTCGCAGAAATTGTCCCGCCTTTTCAAGCATTAACACCGCTATTAAATCACTTTGCCGAATTAGTTGCTGTTGCGAAAAAACAATTTCCCGATTTAAGCGAAGCTCTTGCACACAGTTTTTCTGATGGAAAATTCAAAGACAGTTTTCAACAAGAATTTAGCGAAGTTAAGGAAATTTTAACCACTTGGCTGAATGGTAAATCATTGGCATTGCCTGATTTAGCAACACTTGCTTTATTAAGTAGTGCAGGAATCAAAGATGGTTTAAATGGGCAAAAATTTCGCGCCGCAAAAGGGCAAACAGGCGACGAGCGCAAAGAAGCGTATTTAGCCGAATTAGCGTTAGAAAACAGCGCGTTTGATGAATTGGCAGAATCGCTGATGCAGATTAGCTTAACGTTTCGCCGCGCTTTGGTGGAAGATTTGCGCCACAGCGTGAATTTGCGTTTGCAGGAATTAAACTTGATGTCGTTTGATGATTTGATTTTTCGCCTCTCCCAAGCAGTGGAAAACGACCATCAAAAACTTTTAACTTCTGCGTTGCAACAACGCTTTCAAGTCGCGTTGATTGATGAATTTCAAGACACCGACCAACAACAATGGCAGATTTTTTCCGCTCTATTTCAATCGCCTGAACAATTTTTATATTTAATCGGCGACCCGAAACAAGCGATTTATAAATTTCGTGGCGCGGATATTTATTCGTATCTTGCGGCAAAAGAAAAAGCGATTCCTGAACAACAATTTACGTTAGGAAAAAATTGGCGTTCGCATCCTGATGTAGTAACTGGCGTGAATGCGTTATTTCGCCGCAATGATGCTTTTTTGATTGAAATGTTGGAATTTAATCCGGTTGGTGCGGGGCGAAAAAATGCCGATGGCGCATTGCAATATACAGGCGACAATCTCCCGCCGCTGATGTTGTGGCAATTGGCAGAAAGTGACAGCGACAGCGGTTATTGGACAGCTGGCAAGGCGGCGATTGAAATCAAAAATGCGGTAGTGAGTGAAATCGTCAGTTTGTTGAATGAGGATTTTAGTATCACCAAAGACAAAAAACTGTCAGGTCTGAAACCGCACAATATCGCCGTGTTGGTGCGAACCAATCGGCAAGCGATGGAATATCAACAAGCGTTGCAAAAAGCCGGAGTGCCTGCCGTGCTCAATAGTATCGAATCGGTTTATAGCTCCTCACAAGCTAAAGAGTTGTACACCGTCTTGCAAGCGGTGGCGAATCCTGCCGATGGTTATTTGCTGAAACAAGCCTTAAGTCTGGATTGGTTTAACTTAGACCTTCCAGGTTTTAAAAATCTGGATGGTCTGGAAGCGAGCGCGGGACAGAAGTTTTATCAACTCATTAATGATGAAACCGAACTGGATAATTGGTCAGCGCGATTCCAAGATTATCATCACGACTGGCAAACCAACGGCTTAATGGCGATGATGCAAAAGCTGTTTGCAAACGAAAAAGTCTTTAAAACCCTGTCCGCCTCTCCCATTGCGGAACGCCTGCTCACCAATCTGTATCATTTAATTGAGATGTTACAGCAAGAAGCGCAAGAACAGCATTTAGGTGTACACAAAACGCTCGCGTATTTGCGACAAGCGATTAATAACCCCGACAGCGGCGATGCGGAGGCACGACAATTGCGCCTGGAAAGTGACGCGCAAGCGGTGAAAATCGTCACCATGCACCGCTCGAAAGGTTTGGAATACGACGTGGTGTTTTGTCCGATGTTGTGGCAAAGCAATGCGTATTTAAACACCGAACAGGAACTCATTGTTTGTCATCACAATGGCAAAATGTTGACCGATTTGGGTTCAGCCGATTTTGAAACTCATAGAGAGCAAGCTCTAGCGGAACAACTGGCGGAAGATTTGCGGGTGTTTTATGTGGCGGTGACGCGAGCAAAATATCGTCTCTATTTGGCGTGGGCGAATGTGCGTTCAGAAAAAAATCCCAACAATTCTGCAATGGCGTATTTATTTGATTTTGCTGCCGATTCTTTTGCCGATCAACAAGAGAAGTTACAAAGTTTTGCCACAGAACAGCCGGATGTTTTTGCCTATCAATTATTGGAAACTCCGAATGAAACAGGTGAGCGTTATCAAAATCAGCAAACCGATTTAGAGTTCAGTTTTCGGCAACGCACCCGCTCTTTTTATAGCGATTGGACAATGAGCAGTTACACTGCGTTAGCGGCGTTGAGTGTGGAATCTGCACCCGAAATGCCGATGGATAAAGCACAGGAAGCGGAAGAAATCATCAGCAGAGAGGAAGTAATTTTAGCCTTGCCAAAAGGTTCACACACTGGAAACGTGATTCATAACTTGTTGGAATTTAATAGCTTTCAAAATCTTAGCGATCCTGATTACGACATCACCGAGCAACGCGAAAAAATCTGTGCGCGATTTGGGTTGAAATTGGAACAACCGGAAATTATCAATCAACTTTTGCAAGCGGTGGTGAATACGCCGCTATCGATTGATGACGAAAACTTTTGCTTAAAAAATCTGGAATCGTGGAAATGTTTGAAAGAAATGCCGTTTTACCTCAGCGTGAATGGCTTGAAAATTAATCATATCAACGCGCTGTTGCAAGATTGCCCAGCTTTTGCGCCATTGAATGAAAAGCAGTTGTCCGGTTTTTTGACAGGGTTTATTGATTTAATTTGCGAATATCAGGGCAAGTTTTATGTAATGGATTACAAAACCAATTGGCTGGAAAATTATCAGGTACAGAATCTCACTAGCGCGATGCGTGAGCATAATTACGGTTTGCAGTATTGGCTGTATAGTGTCGTGCTGGATTTGTATTTGCAAAATCGTTTGCCGAATTATGCTTATGAACAGCATTTTGGCGGGGTGCGCTATTTGTTTGTGCGTGGAATGCAGCCTGACATTGCTATGAGCGGGGTTTATGCGGATGTGCCGGATTTGCAGCGGTTGCGAACCTTGGGGAAAGTTTTTAATCCACAAATGCGATAGAAATTGCCAAGAATTTCTTACTGCAACCGCTTTACCAAGAAAGTGAGTTTCTGTTAAATATGATTGAAACCATCCTTTTTTACAAAATACCTAATACAACTCGTGAGGAGATTCGGAAAATGATTAATACAGCACATATTGATATAACTTCTACCAGTTGGTATCAGGAAGGTGAAAAAAAAGGTATTCAGCTTGGACGCTCGGCTGGATTGGCTGACGGAATGTACTTGGGAAGGGATTTAGGTATCGAAATAGGAAAGCGTGAAGGCAAATATGAAGGCAGGGAAGAAGAGGCGAAAGCATTGCTGATGCGTTTGTTAAATAAGCGGTTTGGCAAATTAAAACCAACGCTGAGTAAAAAAATCGCGCAGTTGTCGCTAAAGCAGTTGGAACAATTGACGGATGATTTTTTGGACTTAAATAGTTTGGAGGATTTAACGCTGTGGTTGGCAGATAAAGGCTAAGTTGTGAGGAAAATAATATGCAAGCAATTGAATTAAATACACAGATTCAAACAGATGGTTTGATTTGTTTGCCTGAGATGTATAAAAACTGGTAGGGGAAACTTGCTTGGGAAGGTGGTTTAAACAGCATGAGAAGCAACTCATGATTTTAGTTGATACCAGCGTTTGGATTGATTATTTCAATGGAGTTGATACGCCGCTTGTATTATGGTCTTGTTGCATTCAGACCGCGATTTTGAACAGTTTGAGCGTTGTTTAAACCTGAAAAGTGCATTGAGTTTGTAAAATAAAAACTCTTAGTTAGCCAAACAATTCAGCGTGAGAACCGCAACGCACCAGTATTAATTCGTTTGCAGCCAAATCAACATCCCAAATCAATAAAAAATCAGGCTGTATATGGCATTCCCAGCACGGTTTCCAGTTGCCTGCTAACAAATGAGGTTTATGGTGTTCAGGCACAGCTTTATTTTGCACAAGGTAATCGTCAATAATGGATTTGAGAAGCTGTGTATTTTTATGCGAGTCACGCGCCGCTTTTTTCAGGTCTTTTTTGAATTGGCTTTTTACCCTAATGTTCAATGTCATGCAGCACCTCGTCAAAGAGTTCATCTGCTGAATGATAGATTTCATCGGTTGGCGAAGCGGCGATGGCTTGCAAGGTAGTTTGATTGGGGATTTTTAGTTCCAGCGGAAATTCTTGCCGTAAAGCTATTTGAGTCAGGAATAAGCGGATGGCTTCGGTCATGCTCATACCGATTTCATTAAGGACTTGTTCGGCGTTGTGTTTTAACTGGGGGCTGATTCGGGCGCGAACCACTTCGGTTTGTATGTGTGACATGATTTTTGTGGCTTAAAATGAAAGAGCTTTAGTGTAGTTCTGATAGGCTACAAACTCAAGAAAACGGTTTTAGATTCGAGTTTTGAATTTCAAAACTTAATAATTTTATAAAATTGTCTTTGACAAAATTGAACTCATCCGTATAATCCGCCTCCATGTTGAAACATCAGCTTTCAATTGCTGCTTTTAGCAGTTCAATATTTCTTATCTTTATATTTTTATCTTTTTAAACTGTTTTATGTTACCGGCTTTAGCTGTGTAAGTTAGCCATTAGGCGAAAATCAGTTTAACAATTTCGTGACTGTCGCAGTCGCATTTTTCGTTAGTTTTTCATTTTTTAAGTTTATTTTTTTTCAGGGCTTTATTGTGCCTGTCGTATTGCCGACAAGCCTTTGCTGTGCCTTGAGTTTAGCCTAACTTTAACTAACGGAGCGTAACGCTATGCAAGTGCTGACAGAAAAAGACAATCAAAAAGTGGCTGACGTTTTTAACGCGGTGATTAGCGAGTTAAACCGGATTGCTGACGATATGAAAATGGCGATGGCAAATGCGGCGATGGAGGGCGATTTTGAAAAAATGGATGCTGCCAAGTTTTCTGCTTTGCAGTTGAAAAGTTTTGCTGAGAATGTGACGGCGTTATCAACGCACTGGGAAAAGGGAATTTTTAACGCGCCTGTTTCTGAAAAAATGCCACAGCCCACAAGTTTGGGTGTTCGGACTAAAGGCTCTCCCACTCGGTTGCGGGTAACTTTTCCCAATATCAACAAAGAGATTCAGAGCAGAACAGCGGCTCAAACGTTTGCGGAGTCGTTGCGGATATTGAAGTTTGAGCATGTGGCGAAATTGAACAAACAAGTTGCGGGTTATCCTTTGGTGAGTCAAACCGAGTTTATTCCAGACCCTAATCGTTATCTGAAATGCGGGGATTGGTATGTTAATTTTCCTAGCAGTACCCAGTACAAGAAGAGTTTTTTAGAGGAAATTAGCGCGGTTTTAAAAATCCCGCTTCGGGTGGATGTTGTTTAATCGGCAACATTTCATCATCACACACCAATCAACAACTCAAAAGGATTCAGCTATGAACATTCAAGAAATCAACAAATTTTTAGAGCCACTTCGCAGACAGCCTATTGATATGCGAGATATGAATTTACTTTTGCAGTTGATAAAACAGCATGATTACAAGTTTGATAAGGATGAGATTTTAGAAATATCTAATCTTGTATCAGGTCGCATGAATGAATTGTTTGTCACACCAAATAAAGTTGCGGAATTAATTTCAGTCATTGCTGAGATTTACAATCCGAAATCAGTTATTGATATTTGTTGTGGTGTTGGCAATATTTTAAGATATTTTAAAAGCTTAGAAATTATAAAAGGCTTAGATATAAATAAAAGTCGCATCCAATGGGCTGAATACATTAATCCTGATGCTAATTTTTTAGTAGCAGATGCACTTGAATATAATTTTGGCAACGACAAATATGATTTAGTTGTCGGAGAACCTCCATTTAATGCCAGAATGTCTGACAGAAGACTGTTAGATATAGAGCTAATTAAAAAAGGTTTGGCATTACTTAATAATGACGGTGTAGCTATTTTCATAGTTGCAGAAGGACTACTAACAAATAGCGCATCTTTTGAGTTTCGCCAAGAAATATTATCTAACTTTGTACTAGATATGGTAATTAGTTTACCTATAGGGGCATTTTTACCTTATACAAGCATTAAAACATCTATTCTTGTCATAAGAAAAGGAGAAAAAAATCAGGATGTTTTTATGCCTGAGTTTAAAGATAATTCACATGAGATTGCTGATAATTTTAAACATCATAAAGGTGATTTTTACTTGCGATTATCTAAAATTACAGATAGATTGGATAGAAACTATTATGCTTCAATAGAAACTATTGAAGAAATTATTAGAGACCATAAATTAATAAAACTATCAGATGTTGCTGAAATTATTAGCGGTAAATATTTAGATAGAAACTCTATTACATCAAATGGAAATTATCTTATATTTAGTAGAAAAGATAAAAGTTTTATAAATGTTGTTCCTGATGAAAGATGTGTTTTAAAACGTGATGATATTGTAGTTTCTCTTTGGAATACAAAACCTGATAACGAGGTATTTATTTATGAAGATGACATTAAAATGGTCATTCCTCAACTATATGCAATAATTCGTCCATCAGCTAAGTATAAGGAATATCTGAAGACTTATTTGCAAACTCAAGACTGGAAAATTATTGTTCAGCGATATGTAATGGGTTCAGTTCAACCTCGGTTAAGTATTCAAGATTTAAGACAAATTGAAATTCCACTTTTATCAGAAGATGAGCTTAATGAGTTAGTTTCAAAGACTTTAAGAATAAATAACGAAAATCGTTATTATATTCAGGAAAGCTTTAAAAGCCTTGAATCTGAAAAATATGAGGAAGCAAAAGATAATATTGAAAAAGCATTTGAAAATGCAGATTCTGAAACTATGCTGCATAAAGAGGTTTATTTGCAAAACATAGATAGAGCAGAAAAGCTTGAAGAAAAAAATAAAGAGCTTGAGGAAAAAAACAAACAATTGCTCGAAAAGGAAAAAGAATTAGAAGACATGATGTCCATGTTTGCGCACAAATTCCGCAGCCCATTAGATGCCATTATCTACAACACCAGCCACGACAAAGACCCCAAACTCTACATCGAAGCCGCCCAAACCATGCGCGGACTACTCGACGTTTTCAGTATCATCTCCACCGATGACAAAATCCTGAAAGAAAAAATCAAAGCCGACAATCAAGGCAACGCTCGCTTAATCACCGTGTTAAGCAAAACCCTAGACATGATATTGCTGCACTTATTATCAGTGGCAGGCACAGAAAAAATCCAACAACACTATCTCAGATACGCCAAAGCACAAGGCAAAGTAGCCGATTCTGTCACACCGAAAGAATGGTATAACGATTACTTTGAATTAGAACGCGACCTGCAAAGCGAATGGGAACAAAGCTTTTCGCAATTACTGCGTCAATCCGCCAGTTTAGAACAACGCTTAAACTGGATAGAACAACACTTCTTTAAATTGGACATCATCGGTTTTGAACGCGACGATATTCAATTTAAAGAATACGCCACCACCGAATCTTTTTTAACCATTCTGTTAAATGAAACGCTGGTGAATGTGTTTAAATACTACTCTTGCGAAACGCAACAAGCCGTGATTTTAGAATGGTCTGAACGCGATGGAAATCAAATCCTAAGCTGTCGCAATCCTAGCACTCGCGGCATTAAAAGCAAAGGCAGCGGGAAAGGTCATGTCTTTTTATCCGCATTAGCGCGTAAAATTGGCACTCAATTTGTTAAACCCAAACTACAAGATGACTTTGTGTTAGAGTTTAGTATTCCCAATGAACTTTTATTATCCAACGCAACAGGTGAAAAATGAGCTATTTTTTATGGATTGAAGATTTTGAAGGCGGTCATCCTAAAATCACATCAAGTTATGTACTCAGCAGCATTTTAGATGAAAACGCTTTACCTGATACGGTGCGGCAATTAAAAACGCATTTAAAAACGCAAGGCATTTTCTTAGAAACGAATATGCAGGATAGTTTGAATTTCATTAGAAATAGACTGCCTGAAATTGATTATATTATTCTCGATATAGATTTTCCGGCTATTGATAAAAATAATGAAATTAATCAAGATGTTTTAGCGTTGTTAAAAAATTTTGAAGATTATAGTCCACTTGAAAATGAAAACGATAATGTTGCACAACTTCAAAACAAATGTGACAGATTAAAAGAAATTGCCGGTTTTTATCTTTATACGGAATTAATATTTGAATTAGGATTTCCTAAAAGTCATATTCTGTTTTGCTCAAATCATGGTGAAAATACAAAAACCATTCAAAAAGCATTTAAAGATGCCAAAATAGCATTGCCGCCGATTTATCAAAAATCAGATGTTGCTGTAAAAGAATGGGTTAAAAATGGCTATGACAATCCTTATTCACGATTAAGACGCGGGATTATTGAAGGCTGTCAGTATTTGAAAACCTTAACTGAAACAGAATTCCGATTTAATGAATTTATCAAAGAAGAAGATAAAGAAATCGGTTTGATGGATTTGTTTAACTATATTAGCGTATTGGAAACGCTTTTGCCTTTGCAAGAACCTAAAAATAAAGAATATTTTTATAAATTATTTGTTAGAACCTTAGCGCATGAATGGGAAGCTGCCGAACCAAAAAAATTAAATAACCAAAACGAGCTATTTTCTTTTTCATGGATTATGAAAATGTCGCGTAATTGGTTAGCACACAGCAAAATCTTTGAAAAACTAACCGCGCAAGATGTGGCTTATTTGTTTATGGTTAATATTCGCGCTATGTTTGATTTAGGCAATAAATTAGTCGGATATGAAAAAATATTGCTGAATTTATTTGAGCCAATTTCAGCAACAGATTTAAAAGCCAAAATCGGTAATGATTTTAAAGATAGAAAATTACCGTTGGTTGAAAATTATGCACAGGTTTTAAAAGCTACTGGAAACACCTATCAAGCGATTAATTTTCACGATGCGTTAAGCAATTTACAAAAATATAAAATTAACGAAAACGAACCTGAGTTTTTTGTTAAAGGTTTATATCAAACTTTCTGGTTTTTAACTTCTAACGGTGGCGTTTTTATTCCATCTGAGGAACAAGTCAAAAAATTCTCGGTATTAAATTATCAGTTCCGATATTTTGATTACCACAAAAAAGATACAGAAGATTACCTGTTTGAATTAGCACGGCATATTTACAACCGCAGTTTTTCTTGATGCAAACTAACGACAACATCCTGCATCATCAATATTATCAATTATTGGACTTAAGAAATCGCTTGCCGCATTAAGTTAAAATCTTAATCTTTACTTTTCAATACGACATTTGCAGCAAAAATTTTCAAGACGACCGGTCATATTAAAATCTCCTCCCATGCAATTTTCCATCATCATTCCCACTTTAAACGAACAAAAAAGCATTGCCGATTGCTTAAGCGCGTTACAACCACTGCGCCAACACGCTGAAATCATTGTGGTTGACGGAAACAGTACAGACAACACAATCGAAATTGCCACACCTTTAGCGGATAAAGTTTTTCGCTGCGAAACAGGACGCGCCATGCAAATGAACTGCGGCGCATCTCACGCAGTGGGGGAAATTCTGCTGTTTTTACATGCGGATACGAGCTTACCGAATCATGCGTTAAATCTAATCAGCGCAAATATTGGCAATAAAGTCTGGGGACGCTTTGATATTCAATTAATCGGCTCACACTGGATGCTACCTGTGATTGCACAAATGATGAATTGGCGATCGCGATTCAGCGGCATAGCCACAGGCGACCAAGTGATTTTTGTCAGAAAATCGGCATTTGAACAAAGCGGCGGCTATCCTGAAATTGCCTTGATGGAAGATATTGCGCTGTCAAAACAGTTAAAAAACTTGAGTCCGCCGCTGTGTTTAAACGCGAAAGTGCAAAGCTCTGCGCGGCGGTGGCTACAATTTGGCGTATTTCAAACTATTTTGTTGATGTGGAGTTTGCGTTTAGGCTATTTTTTTGCTGAAAATCCAGAAAATCTATCCCAACTGTATAAAAAAGGTCGTTATTGGTTGCCAAAAAGCTTGCGCAACCCGATTAAGCGTTAAGATTTGGTGCAAAATATTGATGCTTTGGTGCAAAAACCTCAGTATTTCCTTATGGATTATTTTTAAACATTCTTAAAAATCAAATATTTAGCATTTTGGCATAAAGTTCGCATAATTTTGTGTGCTGATTTGTTTTTAAAATCAGTAAATCAGGACTTGTAGTAGCTGAAAAAAGTCTTGCGTCTAAAATGTTTTTTTACCCTTGCAAGGCAGTAAAAACATTTCACCCTGCTTGGATTAAATCCAAAAGGTGGACATCATGACCTTAACGAAACAATTAATTTCACTGTGTTTTTTTCATAACAGCCCCGTTAATATTTGTGCTTCTAAACGCCTTCTGTATAAAACAACGGTCGTTTATTTTGTTTTTTCGCTGGCGTTAGATCAACTTTTTGTTGAATTAACCGATGGCATTGCACAAACGCTGTTAGATTTATTGCTCGCCTCGTTGTTTATCGCCCTTGTTTTTCTGATAACCTCGACCGATGGCAAAAAAACACGCTTTTTACAATCCATGATTGCCATTTTAGGCTGTCAAACAGTCATTACTATCAGTGCGTTACCGATTGGATATTGGTCGCTGTTAGTGGACACCGAGCATTTGTGGATTCCTATTTATTGTTTGCCACTGCTGGCATTTTGGAATGTGGCTGTTGTTGGCAATATTCTCAGCCAAGAGCTGAGCAAAAATAAAACCTTTGGCATTTATTTGTCGATTGTGTTTTTTTCTTCTTCTTTTCTACTTTCCAGCCTAATGACTGTTATTTAAAACAGTTATTTAAATCAGACGGAGTGCAGAATTTGTTTTTGCACTCCTACTCCGCTGTGCATCTGTTCAAAAAATGAAACGGTATTTTGTAGCTCCTGCAAATCTGTATCATCAACCGCTGTATTTTTCGCAAAGTTCGTGTAATGATGACTTATAGGTTCATCGCAGCTTACAAAATGTAGGCGATTATTTGCGAAAGAAAAATCAATCCTGCGTAGTTTTTTTTAAACTCTGAGTGTCCATAAATGCAGCAACATCATCAAATTTATAGTTTTACAACAAATCAATTATTGGCAGAAGCAGCGACTGAAGCCATTTTGAATTCAGCACAACGTGCCATTGCGCAAAACGGTTGTTTTAAAATCGTTTTAGCAGGCGGCAGCACGCCTAATCTAATTTATCAGCTGTTGAGCCAAGCACAGGCGGATTGGCAAAACTGGTGGATTTTTTGGGGTGACGAGCGTTGCTTGCCTGTTGATAACGCCGAGCGCAATAGCTTAATGGCAATGCAGGCGTGGTTGGAAAAAGTCACGATTCCTGCGGCGCAAATTTTTCCTATCAAAGCAGAACTGGGTGCAAAGCAAGGTGTTGCGGATTATCAAGCCGTTGCCGCGCAATATTTGCCGTTTGATTTAGTGCTGTTAGGAATGGGCGAAGATGGTCACACCGCTAGTTTGTTTCCGGGGCATGTTCATCCAGAAAATGAATTCGCTCATGCGGTTTATAACTCGCCTAAGCCGCCATCAGATAGGGTTTCGCTCAGTGCAGCGGCGTTAAGTAACGCAGAACAAGTGTTATTTTTAATCAGTGGTGCAGGAAAACAAGAGCCATTTAGACAATGGGAACAAGGCGATGATTTGCCAGTGGCGCAAATTAAGCCTGAAAATGGCATTAAAATTTATGCCGATTATGCCGCGCTGAATTTGGCTTAAGGAATGAGCACGGGACAACTTATGCAAGTTTATTTTGTGTAGGTGCGGATTTATCCGCACTGTGCGAATGAATTCGCACCTACAGTTGTCGAGCTTATTTCATGCACGTTCCTAAGGTGTTTTTTACAAAGTGGGCAAATTAACTTGCCCACTATTTTAATTTGTAAATCTTAGCAAGTTACTACAAAAATTTTCAAGACGACTGGTCGTCTTGAAAAACTCACCGTCTTAAAGCAAGCGATCAATTACATTTATCTCTACAAGTGATTTGTTAGTTTCGCCAACGCAACCATAAATTATCACCCTAAATCTTTTATGTGAACGACAGTTAATCTATTTTTGTCAGACCAATTACTAACATTATCTTGTCAGTTTTAGAATACAGGCTTACGATAAGCTGCTGTTTTTTTAACTCTTTGAAAGGTATTGCCATGAAAAAAAGCATTTTGATTGGAATAAGCTTATTCTTATTCTCTTTTTCTGTATTTTCTACAGAAACCACCTTTATAACTCGCACTCAAGCGGGTGTAACTCCACCCATAACAACTCCTAAGCCTCCTCCACCGCCACAACCCAGCCCTGCTGATTTTTGTCGTATACACACTTGCTAAGCAGTCAGGAGTCAAAGCATGAATATTAAAAAATACTTGTCTCCTCTTTTATTGGTTGGGCTTTCTGTAAGCTCTTCTGCTAGTTACGCCCTTGATCCGCATTGGACTTATGACGAGCAGGCGGTTTGGGGTGAATTGCAAAATGCTGACAATACCGTGACCTCTATTCCTGCGCTTTATCCTTTTGCAGAATGCGGTTTAGGGCAAAAACAATCGCCTATCGAAGTGACCACACTGAGCGCAATTGCAGCACCTAACAATAATATTGTTCCGTCATATACGCCAACGCCACTTGCTGTCGTCAATAATGGTCATACGATTAAAGTGAATATTCCTGTGAATGTGCCAAATTCTGCTGTTCAAAATTTCTTTTTTGTCGGTAAAGAAAAATACGATTTACTACAGCTTCATGCTCATGCGCCTAGTGAACATACTGTGAATGGTAAAGCGTTTCCTTTAGAAATACATTTTGTTCATGCGACTCCGAGTGGCAAACTTGCAGTGCTCGGTGTTTTGGTCAGACAAGGTATTGCACCTAACGCGGAGTTTCAAAAGATTTTAGATAATGCGCCCGCTGTTGCCAGTACAACTGTCAATACGCCTGCAAATGTCAGTATTAACCCTCTACTGCTAATAAAAAGTTTTACACTTATGCAGGTTCATTGACTACACCACCTTGCACAGAAGGTGTGAACTGGTATGTCTTACGCACATCGATTGTGGCATCTAAAGCACAAATTCTCGCGTTTAAAACATTGTATTCGGGTAATGCGCGTGGTGTTCAGAATGCAAACGGTCGGATTGTAGAAACTTTGCCATAATTTGCTAATCAAACAAAAAACGGCTGTAGCCTGTAAGATGCTTAATCTTTAAAAACAAAAAAGCCCGATAACGAAACTCGCTATCGGGCTTTTTATTGTTATCGCGTAGTTTTTAAGAACCGCGTTTTCTAAGTCTTTCAATGGTTTGTAACTGCATCATGGCTTGCAACAATTGTGCTTGCGCCGTTGCATAATCAATTTTTCCAGACTTATCCGCCAGTGCTTCTTCAGCTTTCGCTTTAGCATCCAAGGCAGCCGCTTCATCAATGTCTTTTGCTCTAATCGCAGTATCAGCTAACACCGTAACCAGATGAGGTTGGACTTCTAAAATCCCCCCAGACACATAAAATGGATGACTTTCTTTATCGTTAACCTTCACCCGAACTTCGCCCGGTTTTAGACTAGAAATAAAGGGAGCGTGGCGTGGAGAAATACCTACTTCACCCAGCTCAGCAGGAGCAAATACCATCTCCGCCAAACCGGAAAAAATCTCCTGCTCTGCACTCACGATATCTACATGTATGGTCATGGTCATCTCAATCTTACCTTAAGTTGTGGCTTACATGCCCTTCGCTTTTTCCAACACTTCGTCGATAGTTCCGACCATGTAAAATGCTTGCTCAGGGATATGATCGTAGTCACCGGCAATAATGCCTTTGAAACCTGCAATGGTATCTTTCAGTGATACATATTTACCTGGCGAACCGGTAAATACTTCTGCCACGAAGAACGGTTGTGACAAGAAACGTTGCATTTTCCGCGCTCTAGCGACGATCAATTTATCTTCTTCTGATAACTCGTCCATACCTAAAATCGCGATAATGTCACGCAGCTCTTTATAACGTTGCAATGTGCCTTGTACGCTACGCGCTACATCATAATGTTCTGCACCGATGACCAATGGGTCTAATTGACGGCTAGTTGAATCGAGTGGGTCAATCGCAGGATAAATACCTAACTCGGCAATTTGACGTGACAATACAACTGTTGCATCTAAGTGAGCGAAAGTTGTCGCAGGTGATGGGTCAGTCAAGTCGTCCGCAGGAACGTAAACCGCTTGAATCGAAGTGATAGAACCGGTTTTAGTTGAAGTGATACGCTCTTGTAATACGCCCATCTCTTCCGCTAATGTTGGCTGATAACCTACCGCAGATGGCATACGACCTAATAACGCTGATACTTCAGTACCCGCCAAAGTGTAACGGTAAATATTATCAACGAAGAATAAAACGTCACGACCTTCGTCACGGAAATATTCCGCCATTGTTAAACCTGTCAACGCCACGCGCAAACGGTTGCCTGGTGGCTCGTTCATTTGTCCGTAAACTAAGGATACTTTGTCGATAACGTTAGAATCGGTCATTTCGTGATAGAAGTCGTTACCTTCACGAGTCCGCTCGCCTACGCCAGCAAACACGGAATAACCACTGTGTTCAATCGCGATGTTACGAATCAATTCCATCATGTTAACGGTTTTACCCACACCCGCACCACCGAACAGCCCGACTTTACCACCTTTTGCGAATGGACAAACCAAGTCAATCACTTTAATACCGGTTTCTAACAGTTCGTTGCTGGCCGCTTGTTCTGCGTAGCTGGGAGCTTCGCGGTGAATTCCCCATTTTGTGTCTTCGCCAATTGGACCTTTTTCATCAATCGGCTCACCCAATACGTTCATAATCCGACCTAAAGTCGCTTTTCCCACCGGTACAGAAATGGCTGCACCTGTGTTGCTGACTTCCAGACCACGACTTAAACCATCGGTCGTTCCCATTGCGATAGAACGTACTACGCCATCGCCTAATTGTTGTTGTACTTCCAGTACCAGTCCTTTTCCTTCTACATGTAATGCGTCATATACTTTTGGCAGCTCTTCGCGTGGAAACTCCACGTCAACAACCGCGCCAATAATCTGAACGATTTTACCCAAACTCATTATTTCGTCCTCTATGTTTGTCTTTTTAGCTTTAGGGTTTAAACGGCTGCGGCACCGGCAACAATTTCTGAAATTTCTTGCGTGATAGCGGCTTGTCTGGCTTTGTTATAAACCAATTGCAATTCTTTGATAAGATTTCCGGCATTATCCGAAGCACTTTTCATCGCCACCATTCGCGCCGCCTGTTCACAAGCATTATTTTCCACCAGGCCTTGGTAAACAATCGACTCAATATAGCGGGTCAACAACTTGTCCAGAACTTCTTTCGCATCAGGCTCATACAAATAATCCCAATGCCCGCTCAAATCTGGCTCTAACTGATCCGCAGAAACCGGCAATACTTTGTGAATGGTTGGCTTTTGCGTCATGGTGTTGACAAACTCGTTGCTCACCACATACAACTCATCAATCGTATTGGCATCATAAGCATCTAGCATCACTTTCACGATGCCAAAAATTTCACTTTGATGCACTGTTTCGCTTAATTTGGTTTTTTGCGCTACCAAATTCACATCAAGATGTGCGAAAAAGCTTGCTCCTTTACCACCAATCGCACAGACATCAACTTCTACGCCGTCTGTTTGCCATTGCTTTAATTGAGTTAACGTTTTTCTGAACAAGTTGGAATTCAAACCACCGCACAAGCCTCGATCCGAAGTAATCACAATCATGCCAACCCGTTTTACGTCCCGTTTAATTAAAAACGGATGTTTGTATTCAGGATTGGCATGAGCCAGATGTTTAATGATCTGGCTGATTTTTTTGGAATAAGGGCGAGTGGCCTGCATTCTGTCTTTTGTTTTACGCATCTTGCTCGCGGCAACCATTTCCATTGCGCGAGTGATCTTTTGAGTATTTTTAATACTACCGATCTTGGTTCGTATTTCTTTACCAACAGCCACACATACCCCCTACCAGCTGTGAGTATTGACGAAAGTTTCTATCGCAGTCGCCATACCTTGCTTGATTTCATCGTTAAAATCGCCAGTAGCGTTAATTTTAGCCATTAATTCAGCATGTTCAGCTTTCATATACGATTGCAGAGCCGCTTCAAAATCTAAGACTTTTTTAACTTCGACTTTATCTAAATAGCCTTCGTTGGCTGCAAACAATGACACAGCCATTTGCGCAACTGACATTGGCGAGTATTGGTTTTGCTTCATCAACTCAGTCACACGTTGACCGCGTTCAATTTGCTTACGAGTGCTTTCGTCCAAATCAGAAGCGAACTGCGCAAACGCAGCCAATTCACGATATTGTGCTAAGTCTAAACGAGTACCACCGCCGAGCTTTTTAATAATCTTAGTTTGAGCCGCGCCGCCTACCCGTGATACTGACAGACCCGCGTTAACCGCAGGACGAATACCGGAGTTGAACAGGTTAGATTCCAAGAAAATTTGCCCGTCTGTAATCGAAATTACGTTGGTGGGTACGAAAGCAGAAACGTCACCGCCTTGGGTTTCGATAATTGGCAATGCAGTCAATGAACCTGTTTTACCTTTTACGCGACCATTGGTTAATTTCTCAACTTCATCCGCATTAATACGCGCTGCTCTTTCCAGCAATCGAGAATGCAAATAGAAAACGTCTCCAGGATACGCTTCACGACCTGGCGGACGACGTAATAACAACGACACTTGACGGTACGCCCAAGCTTGTTTGGTTAAATCGTCATAAATAATCAGCGCATCTTCGCCGTTATCTCTAAAATATTCACCCATCGAGCAACCGGTGTACGGTGCAATAAATTGTAGTGCAGCAGATTCTGATGCAGAAGCCACAACGATAATGGTGTGAGCCATCGCGCCATGCTCTTCTAGTTTGCGAACTACGTTAGCAATTGAAGAACGTTTTTGACCAATCGCGACATAGATACATTTAATGCCTGTACCTTTTTGGTTGATAATCGCATCAATTGCAATCGCAGTTTTACCTGTTTGACGGTCGCCGATGATTAACTCACGTTGACCACGTCCGACTGGAATCATCGCATCAATCGATTTCAAACCTAATTGTACAGGTTGATCAACGGATTGACGGGCGATAACGCCGGGAGCGATTTTTTCAACAGGTGAAGTTAGAGTCGTATTAATCGCGCCTTTGCCGTCGATAGGATTACCTAAAGCATCAACCACACGACCTAATAAAGCTTCACCAACAGGTACTTCTAAAATTTTACCGGTACATTTAACGGTATCGCCTTCAGAAATATGTTGGTACGCGCCTAAAATTACCGCGCCTACTGAATCTCTTTCTAAGTTCAAAGCCATTCCGTAGCTGCCGCCAGGAAACTCTAACATTTCCCCCTGCATTGCATCGGACAAGCCATGTATTCTTACAATACCGTCAGTCACACTGACTACGGTACCTTCTGCATGAACTTCGACATTTGTATCGAAATTCTCGATCTTTTTCTTAATAAGATCACTGATTTCAGATGGATTTAATTGCATATTGTTTTATCTCTTAAGCTTTTAGAGTCTTTTGCATGTGTTGAAGTCGACCTTTGATAGAACCGTCAATCACTCTGTCGCCTGCTTTTGCCAGAAACCCACCAATTAATGATTTGTCCACATTCACAGAAATGCGAACTTTCTTAGCCAAAGTTTTTTCCAGTGCAGATGTAAACTTTTTTTGCTCTTCTTTAGTAAAAGCGTAGGCAGTTGTAACATCAACATCGACATAACCTTCGGCATCCGCTTTATGGTTTTCATAAAGCTTTGAAATTTGGGGGGCAAGTGTCAAACGATCATTTTGAACCAATAACTTTAGAAAGTTTTCACCTTCACCGTTAAGCTGTCCGGCACAGATATCCAATAACAATTGAATTAGTCTGTCTTGACTGACTTTAGGATTTTCTATAATGGTAGAAATATCTTTGTCTTTAACCACCGCAGCGATAAAATTCAGCATTTGTGACCATTGCTCTGCACTGTCAGATTCGCTGGCTCTTTTAAATACCGCTGCTGCGTAAGGTCTTGCCAATGTTGATAATTCGCTCATTATGCTTGACCTAACTGGCTAGAAACTTTAGCGATAATATCGTTATGTTCTGCTTTATTGATTTCTTTTTGTAAAATCTGTTCAGCAGCTTTTAACGCTAATGTAGCTACTTCTTGACGCAAATTTTCTTTGACTTGTGCAATTTCTTGCTCAATCTGTGCTTTAGCTGCTTCAATCATACGATCGCCTTCTTTTTTGGCGTTTGCTTTTGATTCTTCCACAACTTCATTGGCACGTTTTTGCGCCAAATTAATAATATCAGCAGATTGTTCTTTGGCAGCTTTGAGTTTTTCACTGGCACGTTTTTCTGCCCGCTCCATCTCTTCTTGACCTTTTTCAGCTGCTGCCAAACCGTCGGCAATTTTGGCTCTACGTTCTTCTAGTGCTGTGATGAGTGGCGGCCAAATATACTTCATAGTAAACCATACCAGAAGCGTAAACGTAATCATTTGACCGATCAGAGTAGCATTGATACTCACGATGCGTTCCTCTTGTTTAGTGGATAGTGACTCAAGCGCGTATTAACCTGCAACAGCAGCTTTTACTGCTGAAAGGAAAGGGTTCGCAAAAGTGAAGAATAACGCCATACCAACACCGATCATAGTTACCGCGTCTAACAGACCTGCAACGATGAACATTTTAACTTGTAGCATAGGTACCATTTCTGGTTGACGAGCAGCACCTTCTAGGAATTTTCCACCTAAAAGACCGAAACCAATCGCGGTTCCTAACGCACCCATACCTAGAACTAAACCTACTGCAATAGCAGTCATGCCTTGTACATCAGCAATCAAAGCTGCAATTTCCATGATACCTCCAAACGTGTATATAAATTAAAGTAAAAAAATCTTAGTGTTCTTCGTGCGCCATACTCAGGTAAACAATTGTTAATACCATGAAAATAAAAGCTTGAAGGGTAATAATTAAAATGTGGAACACAGCCCAAGGGAAACTTAATAATGGCTGGATGTACCAAGGCATTAAAGCGATTAGGATAAAAATCAATTCGCCTGCATACAAGTTTCCGAATAACCGCAATGCCAATGAAATTGGTTTTGCCAAGTATTCAACGAAATTCAGCAAAATATTAAAAGGTATCAAAAACACGCTATCAAATGGGTGTAATAACAATTCTTTGCCAAAATGGAAAACTCCTTTTATTTTCAAATTATAAAAAATAATCAGAAAAAATACTGAAATTGACATTGCAAAGGTGGCATTCAAATCTGTACTTGGCACAACGCGAATGTATTCAATTCCCATCAGAGAGCCAACGGTAGAGAATAAATCAACTGGGAACAAATCCATGAAATTCCACAAGAATACCCAGCAAAAAATCGTCAACGCCAAAGGAGAAATTAGCGCGCTTTTGCCATGAAAACTGTCTTTCACTTGTTGATCAACAAACTCAATAATCATTTCCACAAAAGCTTGTGTGAGACCCGGTACATCAGATGTTGCTTTTTCTGCCACTGTTTTGAAAAACCAAATAAACAAAGCACCTAATACGGCAGAGATAAACAAAGTATCCAAGTGGAATGACCAAAACCCTTCACCCACTGAAAACGGTGTTAAATGGTGAACAATATATCCTGTTGCGCCTTCGGCAGCATGAGCTTCAGTAGCCATTTTTCCTCACTCTTGTGTGTCAATCACGCATTAATAGCGCGAACCAGAAAACCGATAACGTTGCGACATAAGTTGTCAGCAACGGAAATAACGCTATGTTGGGGATTTGGAAAATCATATAAAACAGCATTCCTGTTAAAATTAACTTTCCTGATTCGCCAGCATAGAACGAACGAACTATTTTTTGTGCGGGTTGTCCTGCTGATCTAGCCATTCTTATCGCTAAATATACGTTAGGAACAAACGCTGCCAGCCCTCCTAATAAAGGAGATAATGCTCTAGGCCAGCCTACTGCAATATAAAACCCTGTTGTGATTGCAAGAATCACCAGAACTTGTAGAGCCAAAATTTTACTGACAGTAGAAAGCTTTTTTTCTGCCGTCATCTATTTTTCTCATTGCAAAAGCCTATGGATTATAGCGGTCGACTTCTATTAAATCAAGAATGATTAAAGTTAATCAATAGTTAGCAGCGTTTGAATCTTTTAAGATGGATAATAACCAGATAAAAAAAGCGGTTTTTTTGAATAACTTAGCGTTTGCAATTATGAATTTTAATTAGCTTTATACAAGCAAACTAAATTTTCTATATACGCAATAACTACCCAGCTATTTGCTATGTTTTTAAACAAGCTTTGGGAGAGTTCGCAAAGCACTTATCTAAACTGCTGCAAAATTCCATCGAGTTCCTCTAAATTTGTGTAATTTATTACCAACTGTCCTGAACCATTTTTCTTGTGATTAATTTCGACTTTGGCATTCAACTTTTCGCTAATTTGTTGTTGTAAATACAAAGTATCGCGATCAATTATTTTTCGTAACAGTGTAGGTTGTTGAAATTGCTCTTGTTTCGCTAACATTTCCGCGCCTCTCACAGTCAACCCTTGTTGAATAATTTTATTCGCTAATTGTTGTTGCACCGCAGGCTCTAGGGTTAATAACGCTCTTGCGTGCCCCATGCTAAGCTGACCTTTGAAAATTAACGATTTAACCGCGTCAGATAAATCCAATAATCTTAAAAAATTAGTCACTGCGGCTCTTGATTTTCCAACAGTATCAGCCAATTGCTGGTGCGTCATCTGAAAATTATCCAACAATTTTTTCAACGCCTCAGCTTCTTCCAATGGATTTAAATCTTCGCGCTGAATATTTTCAATCAAAGCAATTGCCATTGCAGCTTTTTCATCTAATTGCTTAACAATCACAGGAACTTGTTCTAATCCTGCTAATTGCGCCGCTCGCCAACGTCGTTCGCCTGCGATAATTTCAAATTTATTTTTATTTAATTCACGCACAACTATCGGTTGAATAATTCCCTGTGCTTGGATTGAGTTAGCTAATTCCTGTAAAGTTTCTTGCTTAAATTCTTGGCGAGGTTGATATTTTCCTCGCTGCAAAAACTCTATCGGCAACCATTGCAAAGATTCACGAGTGTTGTTATCGGGAGCATTTTCCGTAATTGTTGCAAACAAGCTTTCTAAACTCGCAGTATTAAATTCCATAACCTTAAGCTAAATATTTTAAAATTTGATGGTAACACTCGCGCATCTCGTACAAAGTTAATTTATTTCCGAATCCATCTGGCATACAGCCAAACTACCGTCATTAGCAAATTGCAGCCGACAATCACTAAAGAACTAATCCCAACTTTTTCCCATCCATCTTCTATCGCGTAATACACTAATCCGCCACTTGGCAAACACATATAAAGAAAAAGACTGCCAGGCAAAGCACGCACACGACTCCAAAACGCACTTTCCACACTGCGTGGCGGCGAACAATGTAAGCGCGTGCCCAACAACTGCAATGGTTTTTGCCCAGCCTGATACCATAAATAGATAACCAAAGGAAACGGCGCGAGCATAATTGCATATTGCACCCAGCGCGTTGTCACCCATGTCTCACTAGCCTCCAACAACCCTAAGGTTATGCCACTGACAATTGCCCAATAGATCATCCATTTCATTGAGTCTCTATAGGTTCTGGTGTAATCATCAATCAGTTTCTCACACTCTTCTAACGTGCAAGGCAATCCACCTGTTGCACGATCTGGGTGATAATAAGCAACTGAGCCGTCTTCCTGCATTTCAAAACGTGCCGCAAATTGCGCAATCCGGTTTAGGGAAAGTAGAGTGGTAGAAACAGCCATGATGAATAATCCCCTGAAATTTTAAAAATAAGCTTCTGCGGATTTTAGCAATTGTTTTGCTTGCTGTTGCGCCAAACTATTAATCAGCGTTAAGTTTTCTTGCGTGATTGAACTTTTTAGCACTTCATTCAAAAGACGGTCGTGCAACGGTCTGTCAAACACCATTCGCGCATAATGCTTCGCATACAACACTTTCACCATCAAGTTTTTGTCTAGCGATAAACTCAACGCCTGCTCAAAATGCTGTTTCGCACTCACCGCATCGCCGCCCATCGCAGTAGGCAACAAACTAGCAAGCACGGCTAAATACAAATGCGCCGAACCGTTTTCATACTTTTCATCCAGCTTAATCACTTGCTGCATAATGGTTTTCACTTGTGCCAACTGCGCAACCGCATCCCAATTGCTTTTATGCCCCTGAATCCACAACGCCCAACTTGCGCCCAAGCCATATAAACTCGCTAAATCATTGTTATTACTCGCTTGAATCACTTTTTCAAATTCCGCAAACGATAAAGTTTTCAGCTGGCAAAATTCTTTTTTTTGTAAACATGCAGCACGAAAACTAAAATCCAACGCTTTTTCGCTCAACGCAGCCAGCCGCGCTTCGTTATCCAGCATTCCCGCATAAGAACCATACAGTTTCGCAGTGGATAATAACAACGCTTGATTGTCAGGCTGTTGTTTTAGCAATGCTTCTTGCAACAATAAATAACTGGGAATGCCAGCGGCAACCGTTTCAGGATCATTATGATTTAATATCACTGCCGATAAATTATTGCCAAACTCTTCAGTGGCTGAAGAAATCAGCGAGCTACAGCCGCTTAAATTTAAAGCCGCTATCAGCACGATGGAAAGTGGTAAACGTTGCATAAAGAATCCTAAAATCAATGAGTTAAATTTCTGCGAGTAAAGTGGCAATCATCGCTTCACTACGGTGCAAATAACTGCGACCAAATAAGTTTAAATGATTGAGAATGTGATAAAGATTGTAAAGTGTTTTGCGAACTTGATAGCCCGCATCCAAAGGATAATAGTCTTGATAAACCGCATAAAACTCGCGTCCAAAACCGCCAAATAGCTCCGTCATCGCAATATCGGTTTCTCTATCACCATAATAACAAGCCGGATCAAACATCACAGGTCTATTTTGCACATCTGCCGCACTATTGCCGCCCCATAAATCACCGTGTAATAACGCAGGCGACGGAGCATAACCGCTAAAAAACAACTCGATGTCTGCGCAGAGTTTTTCGCCGCTGCTTTGCAAATTTCCACCATAACCTTTTTGCGCCGCCATTTTGAGCTGCGCCCCTAACCGTTGCTGCTGCCAAAACGTTATCCAATTGTCATAACGACCGTTATACTGAGGCGTGCTACCAATCGTATTTTCAATAGACCAGCCAAAAAAAGCGTGTTTTTGTTGATGCAGCTGCGCCAATTGCTGCGCAAATAAGCGTTCTGATTGGCTGTTTTGCGGTTTTAACTCCAGATATTCCAAAATCAAATAAGCGAAATCTGTGGTTTTATCACACGCAACCACCTTAGGAATCCGCACCGTTTCGGTTGCCGCCAATTCTTGCAGCCCAGCGGCTTCTGCCTGAAACATCGACAGCAGCTGCGGTTGATTCACCTTCATAAACCACGAACCTGAATCTGTCGCCAAATGATACGCCTGATTAATATCGCCACCACTTACCGCCATTAAACGAGGATTTTTCAGTGACTGTCCGGTTTTTTGTGCCAGATGTTGAATAAATTGTTCTGTTAGGCGCACTATAATCACCATTTACAAAGTGAAGTCATTTTATTGTAGTTATATTAAGTGACAATACATTTTTCTTTGTGAAAGCTACTTTAGCAGTGAAAAAACAAAGCTGAAGCCGCCCCACATCTGCACTAAAATTTTTTGTTAATTTCTTATCAGAGATAAACTTTATCATACTGTTGATTGCTGTAGCACAAACAGTTGCACTCAATCAGTTAAAATTTTTCGCCGTAAAACTTAACCTTTCAACAAACTTAGCGCCCTTTGTTTAAATCAATTATCTGAAATGAAAAAGCTTTTAATTCGCTACGCCTATTTTTTAAAAAACTCAAAGCGTTATCAGCGATGCAAAAGTTTCTTTTATAATTTATTAGAAAATCAACACAGCAAAAATAAATCCTATTTTGATTTTTTTATGATTTTTTTTGTCACGCTCAGTGTGTTTTTTATCATTTATGATATGGATAATGAATTATCTATTGCCAGTCATTTTTTTGAAGCAACCGTTATTATTGTTTTTGTCATTGAATATCTCTTGCGGGCTTGGATTTATAGCGATAGCCATCAATTAATTATTGATTACCATGAAAAATCACAATATCTAAATACGCCATTTAAATTACACGAAGTTTTAAAAATCATTCTTGCCAAAAAACTCAGTTATATTTTTTCAATTACTGCCATTATTGATTTACTCGCAATATTCCCAAGTTTTAGAGCTGTTTGGTTTTTACGCATCTTTTTAATTTTTAGATTATTTAAACTCTTTCGCTATTCCACCAGCGTTAAATTGTTTGCAGGTGTTTTAAATAGCCGCCGATTTGAACTTTTTACTTTGGTTGGTTTTGTTGGATTTTTGGTTTTTATTGCCAGTATTGCCATGTATTTATTTGAGCACAAAGCACCAAATAGCCAAATTAAATCATTATTTGATACTTTTTATTGGGCAGTGGTGACAATTTCAACCGTCGGTTATGGCGATATAACTCCGCAAACAGTCGGCGGGCGATTTGTGGCAATGACACTGATTTTATCCGGCTTAGGCGTGTTATCCTTTTTTGCCTCAATTATTGTGGCGGCATTTACTGAACAAATGCACATTCTGCGCGAAAACCGCACTTACAGCGAATTGCGCTTGTATAAAAATTTTGTGATTATTTGTGGCTTTGGGCGTGTCGGTCAAGAAATCGCATGGCAACTGCAAAAAGATAAACAACGTTTTATTGTGATTGATAACAGCCTAGAAAATATTCATTTGGCGAAACGACACGGTTTTTTAGCCATCCATGATGATGCCAGTCGCAATCGCGTGTTATTAAATGCCGGCATTAATCGCGGCGCATCCACCGTTGTTTGCACCACAGGTGATGATGTTGCCAATGTTTATGTCACCTTAAGCAGCCGCTATTTAAACCCGACTATTCGGATTATTTCCAGAGTCAATCATCATAATAATGCCAAAAAAATGGAACAAGCCGGAGCTGACCACATTATTCAACCGTTTCAAATTGCTGGATTATTGGCAGCGGAATATGTTGGACAACCGGTTGCAGTGGAAGCTATTTTAGGGATTTTGCAAGAACGTAAACATATTTTGATGGATACATTAGTCGTTTATGAAGGCTCAATTTTGGAAGGAAAAAGTATTTTAGAAATTGGTTTTGAACAACGTAAATTAAGTTTAGTTGGCATTATTAGCACTAATGAATTACACCAAAAACATCGCAATCGTTATCATGTGAAACATCAACATTTTTATTTTAATCCTGAGAAACATTTTATTTGCCGAAAAAACGATATTCTCTTGGTATTAGGACGAGAAATGAGTATTGAATATTTTCGGGAACAAATTGAAAAAAGCAGACCAAAAACAAGAGGCGCGTGGTGAAAAACGTTGTGATATTTGGTTATAACCGCTTAGCGGTGGAAGCAATGAATCGTTTAGATACTGATTTATATCAAATTCTGGTGGTTGAATTCGATGAAAAACTAGCAGCAAAGGCAATTGCGGAAGGTTTTGATTGTAAAATTATTGATTTTCGCAATGATGATGAATTACGCGCCATTGGTATTGGCACAACAGTGGATGTCGCGTTTTGTTTTTTTTCGCACGATGCTGATAATGTGTTTTTAACGATTTCGGCACGCGCTTTAGATAAAAATTTAACCATTATTGCAGTGATGGAAAATCACGATGCGGGGGAGAAATTAATTGCAGCGGGCGCGAATAAAATTATTAATCCTTATGAGATTTGCGGTAGGAAAATTCATGAGTTAATTAAAAAGCCAGATATGACCAATATTTTAGATCATACTGTTTTTGGGCGTTATGATTTAAATATGGCAGAAATTGCAATTCCAGTGGGTTCATATTTACAAGATAGTTATGTTTGTAATTTAAATTTGAATGAGCAATTTAATTTAATTTTAATTGGGATTGTGGATAAAGAATTAGGCGAGGATTTGCATTTTTCTATTAATGAAAAACAGCATAAATTGGATGTGGGTGATATTTTGGTTGTGATGGGGCCTGCAAATGAAATTCAGGATTTTAAAAAACAGATTGCTAATTCATCTCATAATTAAGCGGTTGCTCAAAATTGCGTAGAATTTATATAGATGCTTGGTGCGAGTTCTGAGGAAATTTTTCAAGACGACCAGTCGTCTTATAAATTTTGCTGTAACTTAATGGCAATGACGCTGCGTCTGAATGCTAAAAAAGAGTTTGGGGAGCGGTCATAAAAGGCAATCTATTAATGCCTTAGCTTAAATCTTTTCGATAGCGCGTGGATTGGCAGTTTTGCTTTCTGCGTCATCATCTGCCGGGCGGCGCATGGCGTACCAATGCGTTTAAATTAAATGACCCGCTGAAAGGTATGTGGTGTTGGAATGTGGCTTACGAGTTGTCATAGTCTAATTGGGTTGGGCGTGTTAATAATTCGCCTTCCCATGCGCCGCAGGTTTTGTTAATCAGTTCATCTGACCAGCCTTTGCCGCGTTTTAAAACAGGTTGTCGCGTTTGAATTTTTTTTATAAATTTTTTCATCAATTTTTGCATTGCTTCGAGTTGCTGTTCATTGAGGCTGTCAATTTCGGCAATGAGTTGTTGTTTTACAGTCATTTTATTTCTCCTTTGCGGTGAATGAGTTAGTGCGTTTTGCGTTGTTATTCCTTGCATTAGTTTATTTTTGTAGGATGGATAGAACGCAGTGAAACCCATCAATGATGATAAAGGCTGCGATGGGGTTCATTATCACTCTACCCATCTTACGAGTTGCATCAGTAAGCTATGTCTTTTAATTTTTTTATAACCATTTTTTTTTGAATGACTATTACTATAAACTAGGTTCTTTTGACATTTCAACAGAACCTAGGCTATAGTAATAACTCACTTAGTTATTTTAATGACGTTTAGAAATATATCAGGAGTTTATCGTATGGCACACTTCAGCTTTAGAACCCTCCTCAATAATGAAACCTATGGTACTGGTTTCTTTGAGTATCCCGATTCTCTTGGTACAGAGTCTGGAACAACGGTTTACCAAGATAGCATTACAGCGTTCGCTTATAGCGACCCTGATGTTGGCAACTTTGATCTCAGCAACCTCAATAACTTTCATTTTACTATTGCAACAACACCAACGACCTGCGCTTTCAATATCATTATGTCCACAGCAGATCGTTTGAAATCAGTAACAGCGGGGCCAGCACAGCCCGGTCTGTTAGGACCGACATCTGGAAAGCCCATAAAACTGGAATGGCCCAGCCAAGCACAGGCTACTCCAGTTCCAGCACCAGCTCCAACACCAGCTCCAACTCCAACACCGACTCCAGCACCTCTTGGAATGTTTTTGATTCGCAGCAGGCTAAATGGCTTTGTAATAGACATTACAGGCAGCAACACTGCACCATGCACACAGCTTATTTCTTACCCTATTAACGGTGAGAAAGGAACAACCAACCAACACTGGCATTTGCTACCTACCGTAGGCGGTGCATCTCTTATTCAATCTGCATTGAATAACTTTGTAATTGATATTACAGGTAGTAATACTGCTCCTGTCACTCCTGTTATTTCTTACCCTGCTAACAGCGCAGAAGGTACATCAAATCAACAATGGGAACTTATCCCTGTTCCTGGTCTTGAGAATGTTTATTTGATTCGTAGCAAATTAAATGGCTTTGTTTTAGATATTGAAGGCGGTAATCCCTCACCTTGCGCACGAATCATTTCTTACCCGATGAATGGTGAAATTGGTACGCCTAATCAACATTGGGAATTAGTTTCTGTAGATGCAATAGAACCGCCTGCGCCAACTCCTGCACCTGAACCGACTCCTGCACCAGCTCCAACACCGACTCCAGCACCTCTTGGAATGTTTTTGATTCGCAGCAGGCTAAATGGCTTTGTAATAGACATTACAGGCAGCAACACTGCACCATGCACACAGCTTATTTCTTACCCTATTAACGGTGAGAAAGGAACAACCAACCAACACTGGCATTTGCTACCTACCGTAGGCGGTGCATCTCTTATTCAATCTGCATTGAATAACTTTGTAATTGATATTACAGGTAGTAATACTGCTCCTGTCACTCCTGTTATTTCTTACCCTGCTAACAGCGCAGAAGGTACATCAAATCAACAATGGGAACTTATCCCTGTTCCTGGTCTTGAGAATGTTTATTTGATTCGTAGCAAATTAAATGGCTTTGTTTTAGATATTGAAGGCGGTAATCCCTCACCTTGCGCACGAATCATTTCTTATCCGATGAATGGTGAAATTGGTACGCCTAATCAACATTGGGAATTAGTTTCTGTAGATGTAATAGAACCGCCTGCGCCAACTCCTGCACCTGAGCCAACACCAGCTCCTGCGCCTGAACCAGCTCCTGCACCTGAGCCAACACCAGCTCCTGCACCTGAACCGACTCCTGCACCTGAGCCAACACCAGCTCCTGCGCCTGAACCAGCTCCTGCGCCACTGCCTACACCAGTCGATCCAGACATCATCATCACTGCGATTGCAGATGTCTATATGTCTAATTTGGTTTACAAAGGTCAAGTAAAACGCACTCAATCAGATGAGTATGTGGAACTGACTAATCGTGGCAACAAGGCAGCTGATATTTCAAATTGGAAAGTGACCTCTGCGGGCAGCACCAAGCAGTGGTTTGTCTTTCCTGCTGGCTCAATCTTGGACGCTGGAAAAAGTTGCCGAGTTTATACCAATGAAGTACATCCTGAAACAGGTGGCTTTTCTTTTGGCAGTAAAACGGCGATTTGGAATGATGCAGGGGATGAATTAAACCTGTTTGATGCCACAGCGAAAAAAGTTGCTACTTTGGCATACGGTAAAGCAAGAAAGAAATAATCAGATCAAGTCTTAAAAAAGGCTAATACGAGTGGCACACTGAAACAAAAGTGTGCCATTTTTTTGTAATAAAACTTTAGGAGAAATGAAATGAATGAAGAAGAAGCACAGCGTTTTGTCGCGCTTTTTGGCGGTAAGATGGTACACATAAACAATGAGTTTTTTAATGAATGGGTCGCGGTATCTCCTTGCGATGATGGTCGAGTGATTGTGTTTTCACTGTATCGATTTTACGAATTCGCCAATGAAGCAAACTTTGAAAAAACACTCCAACAAGCACCTAATGAAGATTATCTTTTTGATGAAGAACTCTCAACTGTAAGTATGCGGTCGACAACTGAGTAATTGTGATTGCGGTCATTTAACTAACAAAACCAAGGGATACATACAATGAATAAAGAGATAGCGAAAAAGTTGACTGATATCGTGGCTGGAGAAGGCAGTAAGCTTTGGCAAATCGATGACAACAACTGGGTGGGAGTGGCGTGGACTGGAGATGGTCGCATTTTGATATTGCACGAAGACAAAATTTGCGAGTATTCAGGCGGTGCAGCATGGGATGAAATGGATGCGTTTTTAGAGCCACTGAGAGAAGGCGATAGCGATGAGGGTGGCTCAATTCATCTACCCGCAGTGACTCCTAGCAAAGTTATTAAGTGGAAGTTGGCTTCCTCTAATACGCAGAACCAGACAATATCCAGTGCGCAAGTAGAATCTCAAGAATTAATTTTTATACACGCGCCGAATGGCGACTGGTCAAAATCTCACGATGACACCATTATTAACTATGAAACTTGGGATGGAACTAACTGGACTGCCAAGATAAAAGTAAACGCAGATGGTTCAGTTATCTTTACTCATGCGCCGAATGGCGGCAACTGGTCAAAATCTCACGATGACACCATTATTAATTATAAAACTTGGGATGAAACTAACTGGACTGCTAAGGCAAAAGTAAACTCAAATGGTTCAGTTATCTTTACTCATGCGCCAAATGGCGACTGGTCAAAATCTCACGATGACACCATTATTAATTATAAAACTTGGGGTGGAACTAATTGGACTGCTAAGGTAAAAGTAAAATCGGGCAGTTCAGTTATCCCGCCAGCTCCTGCGCCTGAACCCGCACCACTGCCTACACCAGTCGATCCAGACATCATCATCACTGCGATTGCAGATGTCTATATATCTAATTTGGTTTACAAAGGTCAAGTAAAACGCACTCAATCAGATGAGTATGTGGAACTGACTAATCGTGGCAACAAGGCAGCTGATATTTCAAATTGGAAAGTGACCTCTGCGGGCAGCACCAAGCAGTGGTTTGTCTTTCCTGCTGGCTCAATCTTGGACGCTGGAAAAAGTTGCCGAGTTTATACCAATGAAGTACATCCTGAAACAGGAGGTTTTTCTTTTGGCAGTAAAACGGCGATTTGGAATGATGCAGGGGATGAATTGAACCTGTTTGATGCCACAGCGAAAAAAGTTGCTACTTTGGCATACGGCAAAACAAGAAAAAAACCATAAAACCAAGCCCTAAAAATACAGGCTAACTCGTAGATACAATCTTTCCAAATCAATCGCAAGCGGAAATTATCCGACTTGCGGTTGATAGTTTTCTTGGTGTTTGAGCACACCAAAACAAATCTGTATCAGTTTTCATATTGCAGCTCCCAATGCGGACATTTTGCTTTTACTGCGACTAAGTAAGCGTTCATAAAGAGGCAGATTCCGCAGAAGGCATTAAAGTATCAAACTCCAATACAAGCATTGAAATCGTGGCAACAAAATAAGCCCGATATTTTCTTATGATCATGCCGGACTTGACACTTTAATTGCGTAATATCCGCCGTCTTCTTCTTTTTCTTGTGTAATCATAAATTACTCAACTGACTGGTGTTTAAAAAAACTCAACTGTAAACTATCCGCACAAAAATCAATATCCTGCGCCTGCCAAATTAGACAACCCGCACAACGCATTGTTATTATTGAATAACTTTGAGACTGATATTAAAAACGGGAAGCAACTATGAAAGCAATCATTGAAATAGCAAAACGTGGCTCGGCTATTTTGGCAGCGCGGCAACAACTTTCACAATCACAGCAAGGACAATCTGTTGATTACCATTTGTTTTTTGAATCTGCTCAATCACTGTTTTCAGAACTAACCCCGATTCGACTAGAGCTTTTAAACGCACTCAGCCAAGTAGGTTCATGCAGTGTTTACACGCTGGCAAAAAACACCGCAAGAAATAGCGCAAGTGTACAAACCGATGTAACACGGCTTGAAGAACTCCGACTCATCGAAAAAAACCACGAAGGAGCGATTTTTGTTCCTTTTGAATCAGTTGAAATCGTTATGCCTTTGGCAAAAGCCGCGTAGAGTAGAAACTTACTGAAAAATAGCCGGATACGCTAAAAACATCCGGCTTTTTTGTGTCCAATTATTTAGTTTCTACAAAAACCAAACACTCAACCAAGGTACATAAGTAATCACCAACACCGCCAAAAACAACACCAACATAAACGGCAACGTCGCCAAACAAATCTCGACCACTGGCTTATTAAAACGATAACTGGCAATAAAAATATCCATCCCCACCAACGGCGTAAGATAACCAATCTGCATATTCGCCAAAAAAATCATCCCCAAATGCAACGGATGAATTCCATAGCCCAACGCCATTGGCAAAATCAGCGGCACAACAATAATAATCGCCGAAAAAATATTTAAAATCGCCCCCAACATCAGCAGAAACACATTCAACAACAGCAAAAAGGTAAATTTGCTATCAATATTTGCTTTCACCCACACAAACAATTTCGCTGGTACTTCTGCATCCACCAAGAAATTAGTAAACGCCATCGCCACGCCCAAAATAATCAAAATCCCGCCGACCATTTTCATGGATTCGGTAATCACGCTACCAAATTGACTGACTTTAACTTCTTTATAAACAAACACTTCGATAATCGTGACATACAACGCCGTCACCGCAGCCACTTCGGATAAAGTGAAAAATCCACCGAAAATGCCAGCAAAAATAAACAACGGCATTGGCAATTCCCACACGGCAGCGCGTAACGCAAGCTTGGCTTCGGGAAAAGAAAAGCGCGTTTTTGGAATATTTAAATGCCGCGTTGTCCACGCCAGCCATACCGCTAACATCACAATCATTAACAGCGCGGGCAATAATCCCGCTAAAAACAATTGTTTAATGCTGATTTCCACGCCTAAATTCATTTGCTGGACGATGATGCCGTACAAAATCAACGGCACAGACGGCGGTAGCAATAAACCTAAGCAGCCTGTGGTGGTGACTAAACCTAAACTGAGCTTTTCGCCGTAGCCTTCTTTGATTAACGCCGGAAACAACAAGCCGCCTAACGCCACAATCGTCACGCCCGACGCGCCCGTAAACGCGGTGAAAATCGCACAACTAACCAGCGATACAATCGCTAAACTCGCTGGCATCCAACCGAAAAAAACTTGCGTCAGTTTTAACAGCCGTTCCGAAGTTTTGCTTTTCGATAAGATATAACCCGCCAATGTGAACAGCGGCAGCGCGACTAATAAGGGCGTTTCGGCAATCCGATACAATTCACCGGTGATGATAGCTAAATCCACTTCTGAGCTGTAAAAACCCAACATGCTCGCGCCCAAAATCACCACAAACACGGGCGTTCCTAAAAATAACATCAGCACCAAGCCGATACTGGCTAAAAGCATCATTCTGTCACCTCGCGCACATTAAAAATCGCCGCCACTAAATAACGCATTGCAATAATCACAAAGGTAAATGGAATAATGGATTCACAAAACCAATTCGGAATTACGCCAAATGCAATGCTGCCATCTTCATATTCCGATTGAATAAAAACCAAGCTGTGATAGGCAATCACAAAACAGAGTGTCGCGCTGAATAAGTCGGTGAATCGTTGCACAATTAAGCGGATTTTTTCATTCATTTTATGCACAAAAAAATCAATCGCGATGTGTTCGTTATTACGCGCGGCCACCATTGCGCCTAATAACACTACCCATAACACACTGATGCGGATATAGGATTCTGCCCAAAATAAGCCAATATCAAATAAATTGCGCAAAACAATTTGTCCGACGGCAATTAGAATAGTGGAGAGTAAAAGGGCTGTTAAAAGACCGGTTTCTATTTTTAATAGAAGTTTATATAGTTTGTGTATCCAATGAATGAGAGGCATGATTTGGATTTTTAGTAAGTTAAGATGAGAGTTTATATTGGTGATGAGTTTTTTAAATAAGTTTTCTGAATTAACTATTTATTTTTTACAATATCATTAGTTTAATCGTTTTTTTATGGTATTTGGTTAATACAAGTTTAACTAACTTAAGCGTTTTCTATGATTTTTATTTCCTCTTCGGTCAAGTCGTAAAGTTGATAAACCAAGTGGTCTATTTTTTTTTCAAGATTGCAAGTATTTACAGTATTTTTTTGTTTTTTTGCCTTTACTACTTGTTTTACAATTCCAGAAATAGTTTTCTGTTCTAAGATAGTTGCGCGTTTTATATATGTATTTAATAGGTTGGGTGCAGAATATAAAAGATAACCTCCTGACATTTTCAATCCATCAAAAAAACACTCAAAAATATATTGAAATAATTTAGAGTTTACCCAACCTAATATGTATTCAGGAATATAATCTACAGAAAATGAGTGAATACAATTAGTATTTATAGAAGCATATTCTCCCTTTTCATCATAAAACGCTTCTGGAGTAATAGCTATTTTTGCAAAAATAATTTTAGGATTAGAATAAAGTTCAAAACGATTTTTACCTAACTCAGCTTCAGACTTTGGAAGATAAGGCTTTAAATATTGCCTCTTTTGGTCAATTAAGTATGATTTCCCCCAACTTGTTGAATACTTATCAATTGTTCCTGTATTAACTAGCTTAAAACCATTAGTTTCATTAATAATCGAATTAAAGTTATCCGCTTCTTTTGCTGTTGATGTTGCATTAATAACACCACAATTACTTAAAGATTCAGATTGGGAAATTACTTTTCTGACTATTTCATACTTGTCACCCAACACAAAACCAAGAATATATTCATTAAGAGAAAATAGATTTTCAGTTTTGTAGCTTCTGAAAACTAAAGGCTCTTTTTCATTTATAAAAGTAAATGACCTTACGGAGTGATTTTTTTCATTTTTTTGAAATAGTGTTGTTATTGGATAGGTTGATGCTTCTTTAAAAACAGTAACATTGGAAAAATCTCCAATTGTTAATAAGCTTGTTTTATTTAGAATTAACTCTCTCAATGCCTTTCCGTAACTGGCAGATAAGAACCTATTTGGCGTAATATAGTTTAGGAAGTAATTTTTCCTAAGAATAATATAACCAAGCTCAAAAAAATAAATATATAAATCTACAGCACCTTTTGCTGTTTCAAAAATATTTTTATAAAAAAAGTATTCAGATTCAGATAGCATTTTTTTAAGATCTATTGCGTTTATATAAGGTGGGTTACCTATTACAACATCAAAACCAATAAAATCACCGTTATCATTTAATACTTCAGGAAATTCAAAACGCCACTCAAACGCATTTTCAAACATTTTATTTTCTTTTATCGCTTCAATTTCAACCGATAATTTTTCAATTTCTGCGGTTTTTTTCTGAGTTTTTTTATCCCAATCAGCCTTTTCTTTTTTACTCATTTCAAAAAGCTGAATTTGATTAGCCATTTGAAATAACTCATTTTTAAGATTTTGTAGTTTTTTTACTTTTGGGTCATTGGCAGAAATTTCAGTTCTAAAATCTGACTTAATGTCGCCTATCAGATTTTCCATTTCGCGCTTATGCTCTCGATTTTTAGCATTCCGGTAACTATCAACCGCTAAACGATAACTTTCAATTGTCCATTTTTTCTTTTTTAACGCTTGTCCTAAATCCGCATCAATGGCAAAACGACTCACTAAAGAATTGCCGCATTTAATATTAATATCAATATTCGGCAAGGTTTCTAATTCAGTACGGCTTTTATAATAGGCATGTTTTAATAACTCAATCCACAAGCGCAAACGGCAAATTTTCACTGAATTCGGATTAATATCAACCCCAAACAAACAGTTTTCAATCAGTGTTTGTTTTTCATGGAATAATCCTTCTTGTACGCGCTGAACTTCTCCATTATTGGGATAGAAGTATTTAAAAAAACCTTCTTCCTCATATGCAATCATTAACTCATCATTTTCAGCCGTTATTTTATAACGATGTAAAGATTTGCCATTTTTATCCAGCAATATCATTAATTCAGCTTTAATGGCAATAATTTCATTTAATACGCTAACTAAAAAATGTCCAGAACCGACAGCAGGATCGCATATTTTTAATGAATTAATAATTTCATTCGCTTTTATTTTCGATATTTTATGTGGAATTAATTCATAAATATCGTCAATTGAATCAATTTCCACAGTTTGCCAATTCTGCTGCACACAATAATCTTTAAATTTTTGCACCACCGCTTTGCGCAAGGTTTCGCGGCTCATATACATGGTGATAAAACCAGGGGTAAAAAATGAACCGTCTTGATAGCCGTTGATTTTCTCAAAAATCAAACCCAAAACCGACGCATTAATCAACGGTTTATTGTCTTCTTGAATGACCTCCTCGCCTTCGCTGCCAAAATCATAGGCATCTAAAAAGCGCAGCAAATAGTCAAACGTGTGCATTTGCCCAGACAATTTTTTGCCGTGCGTATCTTTTAAGATGGTTTGCGCAAAAATCGGTAGCGTTTTTGTGTCTTGCAAGTTACTGATAAATAAGGTGACTTGCTCAAGCTCGGTTGGCTCAAACAGTGACGAATTAAGATACGGAACTTTTTCAAACGGCTGTTTTACATCGCTGTTGCGGTCGTCATAATTTTTAGCCAACACCTGAAAAAATAAGCTATTCAACGCGTTATAGTTTTTCAGCATTGTCAAACTCAAAAACGCATACGCCTTGTCGCCTTTGTGATAGCTGATAAGTTGCGCTTCCAACAACTTTAAAAACAAAATCCGATTAATCCAAGTGATGCAAAGCTCCAGCGCGACATTAAAAAGCCGCTCCTGATGATTTTTGCCAAACAAATGCGGCTTGTTGATGCGGCTGATTTTGTCCAAACTGTCGAGCTGAATCATCGCATCTTCCAACAAACTGCCGGAATTGCGCTCGCCTTCTTTATTGCGCCCAATCAATTTTTTGCTGCCAGATTTGATTTCCGTCAAGCCCATAATATGCAGCAATTCGGTGTAAAAACCTTTGTTGAGAGTGTTGCTGTCATTAGCAAACGGGAGTTTTAACAAATGTTCCGGCGATAACACTTTAAACAATGAAATCAATTGCTTATCGTCGGCTTTATCAGCATTAAAAAGAAAGTTTTGATAATCTTGCAGATTAAAATACGTCAATTCGATTTCAGTTTGCAGCTCCAAAAGCAACGGCGCGGCAATTTCTTGGTAAAAAAAACTGGTTTTAGTATCCGCTAAACGTCCGTTTTCAAAGTCTTCAAACTGATTCACCAGCGATTTATTTTGCGCAAATAACCGCTCAAAAACGCTGACATCAAAAATAAACCATTCGTAAATATTGCTGATAATCAGATGTTTAACTTCAAGATTTTTAAGCGAAATTCGCTCGCGCAGATAATAAAGCAGCAATTCCTGAAACGCTTTGCTGTTTAAATTGTGTGTGGTCGGCATTTCGCTTGTATTGGTAGGCTTTTTTGCCTCCAAAATCACGCCCACCGCGCTGTCGGCGTTTTTGCCCGTGTGAATCACCAGATCATTTCGCCCTTTGGTGTTGATAAAATGCTGGGGGTCGTAATAAGTTTTTTTCAGAAAATCGGCAAGCAGGTTTTTATGAAATTTCTCCGATTCTGTGTCGTTTGTCCGCTCAAGCAATTGCTTAAGCTGCGTTTTGAAGTGGTCAATTTCAATCCGGCTGGGCTTGGCTCTTAAAAACGCTTTGTTCAGGGCTTGTCGTGGATTTAATGCGGTGATGTTCATGTGGGGTTTCGTAGGGTGGGCACGCTGTTTATGCCCACCTGATGCTCTATTTCGTTTTAAAAAAAACAAGAATACACAAACTTTACTATCTGCACTAGAAAAATCAATCTGCGTAAAATTATTTCAACTTTTTGAAAATCAATGTTTTTTAATTCATGTTGCCAATCGTCAATGTGAGATTTTAGCCAAGCGTTTCGTTTAAATGGTTTTGGAAATGTGCCTGCGTTGATTTTTTGGCTGATTTCAGTGGGGCTTAAGTTTGTTCTTTGTTGGACTTGGTGAAATTTCAATATAGTATTTTTTGCTATCATTGTGTAAACCTCTTAGGTTTTAGTTAAACAATGACAAAATGATATTCGCTTAAAAAATGCTTATCGAGGGATGAAAATTAGGAGGTTTTATGCAGGTATGATTTTTTTGTTTTTTCATTCCTTGACAATTTTATTTTTATAAGTATGAAAACAACTTAATTAACCTATCTGCTTCCGGTTTTGTTGTTTTCTTTACTCTTTCAACTATATCAACATCGTACACATCAGGAAAAATAAGATTAGCTATTTTAGGGTAAGTCATTTCTTTGCCTTCTAATTGAGCAATCATGGTTAAATCAATATACGGCAATACTCGATATTCAACCCATCTTGATAAATCATTATTCGTAAAAGCAGGTAAAGGATTTTTTCTCTTTTTAACAATAGGTTGTTCAATACCTGTTATTTTTCTATATTCGCTCAACCATTGGCGAAAGTCGCTCATAATCTGTTCGTCTGAAGCTTTTAAGTTTACTGAGACATAGTGCATTTGATTATCAAAAAATGAACTGATAGGGGAAAGAAACTGTTTATAATATTCCGATTGTTGTTGTCTTAAGTTTGGGTATTGTCGTAAAAAATTGTTGAAATCACTGTCTGTTAATTCATCAAATATTTGTAAAGCATTGTTTAGTTTTTCACTTTGTTGAATTACTCCAATATCAGCTACTGTCATATTTTGCACGGAAAAAGTTTCTGATTTATTCGATTTATTGGCAGATTCAATTATCCATTTATTGACAGGACTGACTTTAAAAAAGCCAAAATTATAAGGCGTTACTGAAATTATTAAACCTCGCCAAGTCAACAAACCAACCCATTCGCATAAATTAAGCTCTTTTAGTTTTTCATAGTTTTTTAAGTCGAACCAACTTGTATCAAGCTCTTGTTTTTTCATTGCATTAAGTCACTATATTTTTTAATTAATCCAATTTTCAAATTTTAAACCTTTCACCCATTCAAATTCACGGGTATTGTTGGTTAATAAAGTCATATTATGCGACAAAGCAATCGCAGCGATTTGCAAATCATAAACCCCTATCGGCGTGCCTTGTTTTTCCAAAAAACTGCGAACTTTTGCCGCTTTTTTAGCCGCTTCCAACGTGAAATCAACGACTGTTAAAGGCTCAAGAAATCGCTCTAATGCCGATAAATTGCGCTGTTGTGAGTTATTTTTTTCAATGCCGTAATACAGCTCAAAAACCGCAATACTCGGAATATGCAACTGCTTAAGCTGAACTTGCTGAAACTTTGCCAACACTTCCGGCGGGTGTTTTTTTATCAAATAGATGCAAATATTCGTATCCAATAAATAGCGCATCATTCCAACGCGCTCCAATCCCTTGTTTGCTCCAGTGGCTGAGACTCGCGCCCGTTTGCCATAAAATCCTCTGAAAAATCCGCCATGCCTGAAAACCATTGCGCCATGCTGGTTTCAAGCGGCTCTAAAATAATTTTGTTGCCTTGTTTTGAGATTTTAACTTCCTTACCTTGCAACCTAAATTCTTTGGGTAAGCGAACCGCTTGCGACTGTCCATTTTTGAAAAGTTTTGCTGTTGTTGCCATGTTATCACTCCTAAAAGTAGATATTTAAAGTCTATACTTTAACAGCTTAAATCTATTTTCCAATGCAAAAACTAGAAAAAATCTTTCCTAACAAATCATCCGGCGTAAATTTTCCGGTAATTTCCGCCAAACTATTTTGCGCTTGCCGTAAATCCTCTGCCACCAACTCACCACCAAAATTATTTTGCAATTGAATCAACGCATTTTGCACTGCTTCTTGCGCCTGATTTAACGCCTCAATATGCCGCCGCCGCGCAATAAACACGTTTTCAGTCGCCGCGCTATAGCCCATTAATTCCTTCAAATGTTGGGTTAAAAGTTCCAAACCATTTGCAGGTTTAATGGACAAATAAATCTTACAATCCGTTTCAGATTCAATCATTTTTGGCTGTTTGCCAACCAAATCAATTTTGTTAAAAACGGTAGTGAGTTTGACATTTTCCGGCAACTGTTTCAGCAGCTCGGCATCCGCTTCGCCTTCTCGCGCATCCACCAGCAGCAAAATACAATCGGCTTTTTGCATTTCCAAATGCGCACGGCGAATGCCTTCGCGTTCAATTGCGTTGTCGCTATCGCGTAAGCCCGCCGTATCAATAATATGCAGCGGCATTCCATCAATTTGAATCCGCTCTTTCAATACATCGCGCGTTGTTCCGGCAATATCCGTAACAATTGCCGCTTCGTGTCCTGCTAAGGCATTGAGTAAACTCGATTTTCCGGCATTCGGTTTGCCCGCTAACACCACCGTCATGCCATCCCGCAGTAGACGACCTTGTTGCGCCGTGTTTTGAATTTGCGCAATTCTTTCACCTAAACTGCAAATTTTTCGCTCCACCACGCCATCGCCTAAAAAATCAATTTCTTCATCCACAAAATCAATGGCGGCTTCCACAAAAATCCGCAGTTCGGTGAGTTCATCCACTAATTCATTCACTTGCACAGAAAACACGCCTTGCATGGATTTTTGCGCACTGCGCACGGATTGTTCTGTGCTGCTTTCGATTAAATCCGCCACCGCTTCGGCTTGCGCTAAATCCAACTTATTGTTTAAAAAGGCGCGTTCAGTAAATTCACCCGGCTGTGCTAGCCGTGCGCCTAGCGATAACACCCGCCGCAGCAGCATGTCTAACACCACCATTCCGCCGTGTCCTTGCAATTCCACCACATCTTCGCCCGTGTAAGACGCGGGCGCGGGAAAAAATAGGCACAAACCAGAATCTAACAGGCTGTTGTCGTGTTCCCAAAAGGGTGAAAAATGGGCGTAACGGGGTTTTAAGTTCAGGCGTGTAAGTTCTGTTGCAATCTGTTTAGCGTTTGCGCCAGAAATACGAACAATGCCTACGCCGCCATTGCCGGCAGGTGTGGCAATGGCAGCGATAGTATCTGTTGAATGAGGCATAGTAGAAAAAAGTTGTGCGCTTAATTAGGCACTTATTTGATATTTAAGGAATTATTTTTTTTTCGGTTTGCGTGAGCGCATCAATAAAAACAGCATATAAAACGTTGCCATCCATTCGTTGCGATATTTAAACGGCTGTGGAATCCAAAGTTTTGTAATGTGATCCCAATGCAAGCGAATCAAAAACAACACTAGCACATCGTTTAAAAAATCAATAATCGCTTTTTCAGGATCAGCAATAATCGCTTTGTTTTTCTTTAAACCGACTTTGGTTAAAATTTTTGCCGCTTGAATCGTTTCTTTGGTGTCTTCATATTTTTCACCAAACCACTTTGTCACGGTTAAGTTTTTAACTTTTTCGTTAAACTTTTCTTTGATATTCCATTTTGATTTTTGAGTGCTAATCACTAACGCTTTGGCTGCTTCCTGTTTTTGCAACTCAATTTGCGCAATGATTTGGAATAAGTTTCGTGCGAGCGTTTTAAAATCACAGACGGTTTCTTGATAGCGAATGGACAGTTTTTTCTGAGCACGATACACACTCACACGATACACGCCTTCTTCTGCTAAGAGTGCAGAAGTTAAGGTTTTTGCGGTTGCTGCATCACAGAACTGTGCCGGAATTTCAAAGCGCAGATGACCTTCTTCTCGATAACGCAAAATAAACTGTTTTTGAATAGTCATAATAAAACTTTTCTGTCAGTGTCAAAAAAAACGAGCGATTCCTTTGCTGAAGAAATCACTCGTTCTGGTAAAAACTTTTCTTGATTAGAAAGATACCTCAGCTAACACCGTCATACTGGCATGGATGCCAGTATCCAGTCACAAGGACGTGATAGTTTGATTAAAACTCACCATCCCTGGCACTGGATACCCGCATCCTTGCGGGTATGACGTTTTAGCTGAGACATATTGCTAATCAGGAAACTTTTTGTGCAAAACACAAAGTGTAACGATTTACGCGCCTTCTTCTTTGGTTTCCGCCACAATATCTTCTAAATTCTCTTTTTGCTGTAAAACAAAATCTTTACCGCTATCCACCACTTTTGTGGCACTGGAGATAATATCTTTTCTGTACTTATACACCAAATAACCTGCTGCAAGTCCAATTCCGAAAACTAGAACAGGGTGTTTTGCTAATTTGCCCATGATTTTTTCTCCTGTGTGAAGAGTTGTGAATAAAGCAGAATGCTGAACAACTGGATGACTCATAATATTCTCGCTTTTGTTAAAGTCTGCATTATTTTCCCACGATGTGAATGTGTCATTATAACCACTCTCTTAAATAATTAGTTATCTGTTTTGTCGGGTGGATTATCTAAAATCAGGTTTTCGTGCAGCATTTGATAAATGCCTTGGCAACCTTCACAGCAAAATTCTTTTTCTCCCTCTGTGGTATTCAAGCTAAAGTCATCTAGCTCAACAGTTAAGCCACAAAGATCACATACTTTTTTAGTGTCTGTCATTTAAAAGTTTCAAATTTAATAGTTTGAGAAATCAGGAAATTCGCCTATCAAAGATTTTATGCTGAATTGCAAAGCGATTCAATCTAAAACGCTGACAGTTAAAATTCCCTAAATGATTGCAATTACAAATGTTTTTGAATGCGATAAGGTTAAAATACGAACAATGTTTACTACTTTAATGTGTTGAGAAAAAACCAAATGAAAATAAAAACAGTTTTTCCGTTATTGACGCTAGGTTTGCTGGCAGCTTGTTCCTCGCATTCGGATTTATCCGCCGCTCCCATGATAGTTGGGGGTTATCAATCTGTTGAAATCAGCGATGAAATTAAAAAAGCGGCCTTGTTTGCGTTGCAAGCACAAACAAAAGTTGAGAATAAGTCGATTGAACTGATTGAAATAACGAAAGCCAGACAACAAGTGGTGGCGGGGATGAATTATCAGTTTGAACTCACGGTGAAAAGTGGCGAAACGCTGCGCCATGCTGCTGTGATTGTATTTCGAGGTTTGGACTCTCAATACGCATTAAGCGCATGGCGATGGCTTTCTGATTAAACAGTAAAGTTTTTTCTGAACTCTTTGTAAATTGTGATTTTAATCGTGCAAGGCGAATGAATTCGCCTCTACATCACTATTTTTTTAGCCGAGTTCTAAGATGCTACAAATTCGCGGCGCGTGATTAGCCGCGAATGGCTTTACTGCTGGCTTTCATCATTGCCATTCTTAACGCGCCCGTTAAACTTGCCCCCAATCCTAAACGCACAGCAAATGCAGGAATCAAAATCATAGAAGTTAAGGCAAGCCCTGTGCCTAATAATAAAGCAGCAGTCTCGCCAACACCTTTTTCTACTACAACATTCATCATTTCTTGTTTCATTATTATGACTCCTCACATATTGTGAATCTTAGGATAGTTTTCACTGCCTAATTGAGCATAAAGAATGCCAACTCTATACCATTGATTTTATTATGATTTTTAAATTAAAAATTAAGCATTATCCCTTGAAAATCAGGTAAAACAAGGCAAAAAAAATCTGTTTTTGTGTTAAATAACATAGTTTTTTATTCTTCTGAAAGATGCACTACAGGTGCAACTCAATAGCAGCGCGTGATGTCGTTTTTTGGGGTGTTAAAAACTCTTTTTTAAATATAAGAAATTGCTAATTTTACGTTAAATAACACAGTTTAATTAATCGCTAATGTTACGCAAAATAGCTTTGTCATTGGTTGCAATGCCTGAAATTTACAATACGACCAGTCGTCTTAAAAATTTTTTGTGTAGCGTATAGTTTGAGGAGCTTTCGTAATGCCTTGATCTTTAATTAATCACGCGAACTTTTGCAAAGCCGCCGTTTTCTGTGCGTAAATTCGTCACCTGCCCTTGATAAAGACGTGCTGAAATTGCCAAAATTTGTTGACGATACACAAATAATCGAAAATCTGTTTTAAAGGCTAATTCCGGTGTGATTTGCGTGATGGAAGCGGGAATGCGTTGTTGCAACAGCGTGTTTTCTAAAGTTAATTGCGCCAATTTGCTGGTGGTGAGTTTATCGCCGGAATACACACCGCGACTGCCATAGCCGTTATCAGGCTTAAAAACCCATTGCTTGCGCGTTTGCCACGCCTGTTCACTGCTTAAATCGGCAAGAGCGCGGGTTTGTGGAATCATTGCGGCTAAAATAGCTTCTGTTTGTGCGCTTAAATTTAAAGTGCTCAGCTGTTCCGCATCAGACCACAGAATCATCCGGCGTTTATCCGCTAATAAACCATACACAAAAGGATTAGGGCTTAAACACACTTGCGCATTCAGCCATGCTTGTCGCACCACGCTCATGCTCGCCGTTTCCAGATAAAAATCACAGTGGCGGTTATAAATCATCTCAACGCGCTTGCCATTGAGATAAAGCCCATCGTGTTGATAATTTAATTCGGTTGGATCTGCAATTTGGCAATCAATTCCAGCATTTTGAAATAATTGTGCAAACAGTCGCATTTCTGGATAAAGAAATTGGTTCTGCGGATTTTCATCTACAATCACAAGCAAATTTGGAATTGCGGCTTTTTTTTTACAAAATAATGCAAAATCACTGAGAAAAGAACTCAGGAGTTTTTCGGCTAATCGTTTGGAAAACGTGGCTTTGTTAGGATGATACGCTAAGCTGGCAAGCCAGACTCCACCGGCGTTAGTATTAACTTCAATCAGCTTTGCACCGGTTGCAGTCAAGTGAAAATCATAGCCCATCATCACCGCATGATGCTGGGGGTGATGTTGCGCAGTTTCAGGAAGTGATGGATACAACTGTGCTTGATAGGCTTTATTTTCACTGAGTTGATGCAGTGTGTGAACTAGGTTAATCATCATCCGCAAGGTTTTGCGGGGTAATTCGGCACAATAAGGACTGATGGGTAGCTGGGAATAATTCATTACGACTCCGTGAGGGGAGCGCATTTTGGCATAAATACTTAAAAAAGAAAATGAACGGCAAGTTTGCAAAAAAACGCAGCAAAACCATAACAGCATTCATTTTTCTTAATTTGGTTGTGCGATTGATACCTGTAATAATGACTACTAATTTACTCGGAATTTAAGGGAGGGATTATGAATGAACTAATAATATCGTTGTTTGGAAAACAATTTGCTCCGCATGGGTATTGCCTAGCATGGCAAGACAACTTATTGGCACTGCATGTGTTTTCTGATGCGATTATTTTTTTAGCGTACATACTGATTCCTATTTTTCTGGGTATGTATTTTGTTAAAAAAGGCAGCAGGTTAAGCGAACATTACAAAGTGCTCAGCTTATTCGCGCTGTTTATTTTAGGTTGCGGCTTTACGCATTTAATGGGGATTATCACCATCTGGCAGCCTTGGTATTATCAAGAAGGCGTGATTAAACTGTTTACCGCGCTTGTCTCAATCTGCACTGCGGGCTATTTGTATTTGCTGATGCCCACCTTAATGCAAGTGCCTAGTTTGGATGAAATTCTGCAAAATAATAAATATTTACAAGCAGAAATTTTGTTGCGGCAACAAAAAGAAGTGGAGTTATTAAGCACACAAAACGCGCTGCAAAGTGCCAAAAATCTCACTGAAGTGATTTTAGATAATATTGTTGACGGCATTATCACCATTAATCATCAAGGCATTGTGCTGGGCTTTAACAAAGCGGCGGAAGTTATTTTTCAATACCACGCTGACGAAGTGATTGGCAAAAATATCAGCATGTTAATGCCCACACCTTACGCCAGAACGCATGACCATCACATTGCCAACTATCTAAACACCGGCGTGAGAAAAATTATTGGCATAGGTCGCGAAGTGGTGGGGCTTTGCAAAGACGGCTCTACGTTTCCAATGGAATTGGCAGTCAGCGAAATTAACGAGAATAATCAGCGGATTTTTGCCGGTATTTTTAGAAATATCAGTGAAAGAAAGAAAAAAGAAGCCGAGCTAAACCAAGCCAAAGAAGCCGCTGAAATTGCCAATCGTGCCAAATCTGAGTTTTTAGCCAATATGAGCCATGAAATTCGCACGCCGTTAAATGGTGTAATCGGCATGATTGAATTGGTGCTCGATACACATCTTGATGCCAAACAACTGCGTTTTTTGAAAATTGCTAATGATTCGGCGGGGTTATTGCTGAACGTGATTAATGATATTTTGGACTTTTCCAAAATTGAGGCGAAAAAACTGGAATTATCGCCACATCCTTTTAATCTGCGCGAGAGCATTGATCACACTATTTCCGCGTTAAATATCCAAGCGCATGATAAAAAACTATCGTTGCTGTGTTCTATTTCTTCAAATCTTCCTGATATTTTGGTTGCTGATAGCGTGCGGGTGCAGCAGGTTTTGCTTAATCTACTTGGCAACGCGATTAAGTTTACTGAGCAGGGCGAAATTTTAGTGCGGATTGAAGCCTCAACACCGGTCGATGAAACCTCTGAAAATTTAACCTTGCATGTTTCGGTGCAAGATTCAGGCATTGGGGTTGCGCCCGACAAGCAGCAATTGATTTTTTCAGCCTTTGCGCAATCGGACGCTTCCATGACGCGCACTTACGGCGGCACGGGCTTAGGGCTTGCTATTTCGCAGCAATTGGTTGAGTTAATGGGCGGTGAAATTTGGGTGGAAAGTGAACTCGGCAAAGGCAGCACCTTTCATTTTACCCTGCAATGCTCGCTTGAAAAAAACAGCGTCACCTCAATAACGCAGTCGCCCATTGAAACGGATTTAAAAGATATTCGCGTGCTGGTGGTGGATGATAATGCGACCAATTGTTTGGTGATCTGTGAAATGTTATTAAGCAGAGGCATGAAGCCTTTTGCGATTGAAAAGCCGGAAAAAGTGTTAGACATTTTAAATCATGCGCAAAGCGTTTCAGATCCGTTTAAGCTGTTGATTACCAATTATCAAATGCCGCAATTCACTGGCTTGCAACTTGCTAAAATGATTCGTGAATTGGCAACCGATAAAAATATTCCGATTATTCTTTTATCTTCAGCGGCGATGTTGGCAGAGCTTGAAGATAAAGAAAAGTTAGCCCTGATTAACGGCTTTATCGACAAACCGATCAGACAATCTGTGTTGTTAGAAAGTATTGAATCAATTATTGGCAAATACCGGCAGGCACATCCTAAATCCATTCTGAAACAACAAGACTTTTTGATTAATCCACAGCTGCGTATTTTAGTGGCAGAAGATAATCCGATTAATCAAATGGTGCTGGGTAGTTTTTTTGACAAGCATCATTTGACCAATATTACGGTGGTTGAAAACGGTGAGAAAGCGATTGAAGCTTATCAAAACGCAAGCTTTGATGTGATTTTTATGGATATTAGAATGCCGGTGATGGACGGATTTCAGGCAACTGCCATCATCCGTGAGATGGAAGAGCAACAAAAGTTGCCGCATACCTTAATTATTGCGTTGACCGCACACGCTTTAAAAGAGGATGAAACGATGTGTTTGGCAAAAGGCATGGATTATTACACCCGAAAACCGATTAAACCGAATGAGCTGCTTAAATTGCTCTCAATTGCTTCAGCAAAATCCACTGTCGATAAACAGAGAATTGCAAAACAATTTGATACCCTGCATACATCCGATGAAAAAGCGTTTGACGTGGAAGCCTCGCTAATTACAGTAGGCGGCGATCGTGCTATTTTGAAACGGATTATTGCGATTTATCTGAAAAATTATCCATCGACTTTTGCACAACTGAAACAAGCAGTGATCGAAAAAGATGCTGAAAATGTTTATCACACCGCACATTTTTTAAAAGGCTCAAGTTCCAATTTTGCCGCCACGCAAGTGACTGATTTAGCAGACCAACTTGAGCAAATGGGAAAAGCTCAAAATCTTGACGGTGCAAATAAGGTTTTAGCGCAGCTTGAAATTGAATTAACGCATTTAGCAACACAACTGGCAATTTTTAAAAATCAGGATTCGGTATAAATAGTTAAACTAAAGTTTTGGAGTGCAAGCTTTGCTTGCCATGTCAGGCGAAGCCTGACCTCCGATATTTTTTAATACCTTGAAACTTATACTCACTTAAGCACTTTCCTGATTGATACTTAAAAAACAGATTAAATATGAAAAATTTCTTTACTTATCAAGTTATTAAAACTATCGCTGATACAGCTTTGGTTGCCGTGCCATTTGGTTATGTAACGATTTATGTGCTGCTGACATTGGCAAAAGAAGAGCTGGGATTTTGGGGAATGCTGGGTGTGATTATGTACGGCGGCTTGATTATTTTCGGCTTTAGCATGATTTCGATTATCGCTCGCGGAGTCTTGCTATATCAGCATCCTAGCGCAAGAACATGGCAACAAAAATTGCTGTTATCTATTACCGCGCTGCCTGCATTAGCCTTTTTGTTAAAAGTTTTGGTTGCAAAGTTGCTGGCTTAATGCGCGTTGTTTGAAAAAAAACTGACGCGGCAATCCGTTGTTTGTGGTTTCAAGATTAACTGATACTTCATCACTGTGAATTTAATTCTGTAAAATTTTACAAGACGACCAGTCATCTTAAAATTTTTTTGCATAAACCTCATCTAATTTGAGAAACGTAGTTTTTTGTTGAACCGTAGAGACGCAATATTTTGCGTCTCTACACGTTTACATAGCATCTAACCATTTTAAAAAACTATGTGTTTCTGAATGGATGCGGTTTATCTTATCTGTGAGTTGCTTTGTTAGCTGCCGTTAAGGTTTTTATTTACAGTGCGTAACTGCTATTTTGAGTATTCTTGAAAAACGATAATTGCGCACTTTGATTGTTTGCAAAGCGGTTCTCATGTATCGTGGACTCATTGTTAGTCAAATTCAACGCTAAAAAAATCCAAACTTATATATGTTTGTTCATATATATTCTTGAAAATACACCTCTCTATTTTCTCAGTCCAGCCTACTCTTTAAGTATCAACGCACACATTAGTTTAACGACTTACTTTAATTCTCATCATGCTTAATTCAGATAAACAAACCGATATTAAAACCGCGTTAGAGCTCAATTCGCCCAATAAACAAAAAAAACGTAACCTATTGATTGGTATTGTCATCATTGTGATTGTTGTTGCAGGTTTCGCGATAAAAAAACAACAGGCAAAAGGCACGCAGGAAAAAGTGGTGCTGTATGAAACTGTGCCAATAAAACGAGGCGATTTAACCATGACGGTGACAGCAACCGGCAAACTAGAGCCAGTCACGCAAGTGGATATTGGGATTGAGGTGTCTGGAACGGTAGAAAAAATTAATGTAGATTTTAATGATTCTGTGACCGCAGGACAGGTGCTGGCTGTGTTAGATACGCGTCTTTTTGATGCGAGAGTGAAACAATCACAAGGAAGCTTAGACCAAGCTAAAGCAAAATTAATTGATGCTGAAGCAACCATTGCTGAGAAAAAACAAGTGTTAGCGTTTCTGGAGCAAGCTCGGCAATTAAGTGGCGGGCAATTGCCTGCTAAGCAAGACCTTGTTGCAGCACAAGCGAACTTAAAACGTGCTTTAGCTCAAAAAAGCAGCATTGAAGGGGCGATTGCTCAAGCAGAAGGACAATTGAAACTAGATCAAACAAATTTAATTAAATCGAGTATCAAAACGCCAATTGATGGCATTGTGTTAGATAGAAAAATTGAAAAAGGGCAAACCGTTGCCGCGTCTTTGCAAACACCTGTGATGTTTACCATTGCGAAAAATCTCACGGAAATGGAACTGCATGTGGATGTGGATGAGGCAGATGTGGGAAAAATTAAACTAGGGCAGCCTGCCTCGTTCACTGTCGATGCGTATCCTAATAAAAGTTTTCCAGCTAAAGTCAGCCAAATTCGATACGCACCGCAAACTGTCGGCGGAGTGGTGACGTATGAAACCGTGTTGTTGGTGAATAATGCCGATTTGTTATTGCGCCCCGGGATGACGGCTACAGCGGATATGACAGTGAATAAAGTCAAAGATGTCTTGTTAGTGCCCAGTGCCGCATTACGCTTTTCACCCGATGATGCTGAAGATAACAAGAAAAAAGAACCGAGTTTCTTAGAAAAACTGTTGCCTCGCGGTCCACGCGGTATGAATAAGCCTAAAAAAGTACGCGAAAAAAAGAAAAATCAGAAAATTGAACCCAAAGTTTGGCTGTTAAAAAATAATCAACCAAAGGCGGTTAAAGTAAAACTGGGATTGACCGATGGCGAAATGAATGAGGTGATTACGCCAGAGTTGAAAGCTGGCATGTCTGTGATTATTGATACTGCGAGTCCTGCCAAATGAGTGAGAGTACGGCGCAACCGTTAATTCAATTAAGCAAGGTTACGAAAACATACGGGCAAGGTTTGGCAGCAATGCAGGCTTTGCGCGGCGTGGATTTAAGTATTTACAGTGGTGAATTTGTGGCGGTGATGGGACATAGTGGCTCTGGCAAATCAACTACGATGAATATTTTAGGTTGTTTGGATGTGCCAACCGACGGCAGCTATTTATTTCGTGATATTGAGGTGAATAAGCTGTCGCGTGATCAACGCGCTTTGTTGCGTCGGCATTATTTAGGCTTTGTTTTTCAAGGATTTAACTTATTATCACGCACATCGGCTTTGGAAAATGTGGAGTTGCCGCTGATTTATCGCGGAATGCCAAAGGCAGAACGGCATGAACGCGCTCGCAAAGCCTTGAATATTGTGGGTTTAACAGGGTGGGAGCATCATACGCCGGCCGAATTGTCCGGTGGACAGCAACAGCGGGTAGCGATTGCACGGGCGATTGTGACTGAGCCTACGGTGTTATTAGCCGATGAGCCGACTGGGAATTTGGATTCGGCGCGAAGTCGCGAGGTGATGGAAATGTTGTGTTCTTTCAATCGCGATTTAGGAATTACGATTTTGATGGTAACGCATGAACCCGATATGGCGGAATACGCAAAGCGGATTGTGCATTTTGTGGATGGCTTGGTTGCTAGCGATAATCTTACGGTAAAAAAGCAAGATTAGCAGACATGAAAAACCCGACAAGCTTGTTAAAAACTTGTCGGGTTAACACAGATTAAGCGTTAACAGAGTTGTTCATTTTTTTACGTTTGCCAAAACCAAACAAGCTTGCAATCCCTGTTCCAAACAACCAAACAGCTGCTGGAATTGGTGTTTCAGCAACAACAGAAACGTTATCTATTGATGATCCAAGATAATCACTCGTATTTATTGCAGCAAATTCCAGTATCATTGTACTTCCAGTACCTAATACAGTAGTCGTGAAAGTGTGCCATACATAGTCATCCACAACTGGCGCATAGCCACTTGCAGCACCAAAATTCCATGACAGACCATTAGTACTAACTGTAGTTCCTGGTCTGTTTGTAAAGTCAAAAGACAATAAATATTCTCGACCTAAAACTGTATTAATTGTTTGAGACATAGAGCTGTTACCAGTAGTATCCAACTCAACAAAATTAGTACCATCTGACGCTGTGCCTGCAACATTGTTACGCAATTCAATACCACGCGAACCACCTCTCCAATAAATCAAGTTTGAATAGTTATTCCAAGTGTGATCTGATTGAGTATCTGCTTCAAAACTACCATTTCGAACAAGGTTAATTGACGCTGCGTTTGCTGTGACTGCTGCACCCATAAGTGCCAAAGCGATTAAAGATTTTTTAAACATGATAAATTCCCCAAATTATTAAAAACTTAAATAATTTGCAGACCAGCCAACTTTTGTTATATCAAAAGTTCTGTGACTTTCTGTCCTTACCTCACGATAAGTTTAGCTTTATTATATGGCGAGTTACGCAAATCAATATTGATTCGCTAGAAATAACCCATCCATATTATCTAACATAAATCTTTATCTTATTTGTGTCATCATCTTTTTGGGTGATACTGGATATCTAGCAAATTTTAACTGAAAAAAGTTTTTTGTCGCTGATGGAATTGCGGTGTTCTTTCAATCGCTATTTGGGAATTACGATTTTGATGGTAACGCATGAACCCGATATGGCGGAATACGCAAAGCGGATTGTGCATTTTGTGGAGGGTTTGGTTGCTAGCGATAATCTTACGGTAAAAAAGCAAGATTAGCAGACATGAAAAACCCGACAAGCTTGTTAAAAACTTGTCGGGTTAACACAGATTAAGCGTTAACAGAGTTGTTCATTTTTTTACGTTTGCCAAAACCAAACAAGCTTGCAATCCCTGTTCCAAACAACCAAACAGCTGCTGGAATTGGTGTTGCAGTAACAGAAACGTTATCTATTGATGACCCAAAGCTATTACTGCCGTTTATTGCTGCAAATTCCAGTGCCATTGCACCACCTGTACCTAGCACAGTAGTTGTGAAAGTGTGCCATACAAAGTCAGTCACAGTTGGCGCAAAGCCACTTGTAGAACCAAATTTCCATGACAAACCATTTGTGCTAACTGCAGTTCCTGGTCTGTTTGTAAAGTCAAAAGACAATACATATTCTCGACCTAAAACTGTATTAATTGATTGAGACATAGAGCTGTTACCAGTAGTATCCAACTCAACAAAGTTCGTACCATGAGACGCAGTTCCTGCAACATTGTCACGCAGTTCAATACCATTTGAACCACCTGTCCAACCAGTTAAGTTTGAATAAATATTCCAAGTGCCACTTGCTTGAGCATTTGCTTCAAAACTACCATTTTGAACCAAGTTAGTTGACGCTGCGTTTGCTGTGACTGCTGCACCCATAAGTGCTAAAGCGATTAAAGATTTTTTAAACATAATAGATTCTCCAAATTATTAATAAGTTAAATAATTTGCAGTCCAGCCAACTTTTTTTTAATTATTAAAAGTTCTGTGACTTTCTGTCCTTACCTCACGATAAGTTTAGCTTTATTATTCAGGCGAATTATGCAAATCAATACTGATTTGCTAGAAATAACTCATCCATGTTGGTTAAGATAAACGCTTCTTTTATTCGTGTCATCACCCCTTTGGGTGATATTGAATATTAGATCAATAAATTACTTGTAATCACCTCTTTAAAATCGACTGTGTTTATACGAAATAAGGCAAAACTATCAAGTGAATTGTGCTCTGCATGAATGGATGCGAATGATAAACTGAAGCTGTGAAGGCATTTAAAAAAATCATATTATTAGATTTAACTTATTAATTTATAAGCATTATTAGAATAAAAACTCGCAAGTTTTAACTCCAAAATTAAGTGCTTTCACAGCCACGATTGCTAAACCAACAACTACTTTTCTGCCCCTCCCCTTTTCAATCGTAGTTTATTTATCTTTGCTGATTCAGCCTTGCAAATAAATTTGCGCACAACAGCTTAAGTGCAGCCCCAAAGCCACTGAACTCCAGATAAAACTTAAAAACAACTCATCATTGAAAACTATTTAACTTTATCTGCTGAAATTTTTTAAGACGACCAGTCGTCTTGAAAATTTTTCATTATTTTTTCTTCGCAGTTTTTATGAATTCGATTATTGAGTCTAACGAAAAGTGTGTAACGATTGCCCGCGTCAACGAAACAGCGTTTTGCGGTAAAGATATAAATGCACACCCAAATTAGCGACAAAAAAGTAACCCGTTAAAGCGTGCCAGCGTCTAAAGCGTTTTTGCCGGGCAACACCGAAAGCTAATGAGGCGGCTAAACTTCCGACCATTGCTATTTTGTTATAACGGTTGAGCTGTTTTTTCGTTAATAGCTGCACAGGTTCTGCTAATACTTTATCAACCGCCAAATCCAGCTTTGCTTCTAAAGCAGCGATTTCGATGAGATTTGAATCGAAATTCACCACCACGCTACCCGTGCGAGCATCGCTTTTTAATTCGGTGATGGCAGCAATTTTCAGTAATTCTTTTTTTAGCTCATTCAGTCGCGCTTGGTCGCGTAGGCGTTTGTCGCGAATTCTGATGCGCCCAGGTAATGAAGATACTATTCTGTTCATTTTTCACTCTTACAGATTGGGATAGTTTAGTTATGCCGTTTGAAGCAATCTATTTTACAGCAGTTTTAAGGATGCTTTAATGAGTCCATTAGGTGCAAAAAAGCTCCGACTGCGCTGCAAAACGGAGCTTTGTTTTTGTAGCGACATACGAAAACGCTATAGCTACAGCACTACACATTTGTTTTGCGTAATTTCTGCACGATAAAATCAATAAAAAAATGCACTCTCGCCGTCGCTTTTCGCCCTTGTTGATAAACAACATGAATCGGTAACGGCTCAGTTTCGTAATCAGCCAACACAATTGCCAGCTCTTTTTTATTTAATTCTGGCACAATCATATAAGACAGTACGCGCGTTAAGCCATAACCTGCAACAGCAGCGGCAATGGCAACTTCGGCAGTATTCGTGGTCAATCGACTTGTAACAGGGACATTGAATAGTTTATTAGAATGCTCAAATTGCCACTGTGCTTGTGGTGTGAGACTAGAAAACAAAATCGCCTCATGCTGATGTAAATCCTGTGGCGTTTGCGGAATGCCATGTTTTTCCAAATACGCAGGAGCTGCACAAATCACATGCCTAACATGCCCTACGGGTATTGCCGTTAACGATGAATCGGACAATTTACCAATCCGAATCGCCACATCTAAACCTTCCTCAAAAAAATCAACCACCCGATCAACAAACAAAGTTTTAATCGATATTTCAGGATATTGCTTTAAAAATTCAAAGAGTAGCGGCGCAATATACATCGTTCCAAAGCCCATTGAAGCCGTAATATAAAGATTCCCTTTCGGCACTTGATAGGCGTTAGTCACTGACTCTTCAGCCTCATTCACCAAACTTAGAATGTGCTGGCAATCTTCAAAAAATGCCATGCCCGCTTCCGTTAAACGAATTTGCCGTGTGGTGCGATGAAATAAAATCACCCCCAAATGATTTTCAAATTCAGCAATAATTCGCGTTACAGTCGGGGCTGAACTGTGTAATTTTCTGGCGGCAGCAGCAAAACTTTTGTTTTCTGCCACTTCAATAAACACCTGCATAGCATGAAATCGATCCATGATTATTCCAAAAAATGAAAGACTGATTTGTGATTTTAACGGCTTCATTAGTTTCTGAAAACCATTTACTCTTTAACCCAAGGTAACTGTTTTTAAGTGGAGATTTAAAATGATTAAATTATGTGGCGTGGGTATCAGCAACTATTACAACAAAGTTAAGTTGGTTTTATTAGAAAAAGAGATTGATTTTGAAGAGGAAAAAGTTTTCCCCTCACAAAGTGAAGACTTAATTAAGCGTTCTGCGTTAGGCAAAATTCCGTTTCTTGAAACCGAGCACGGCATTTTGACCGAATCGCAAGTGATTGTGGAATATTTGGAAGACAGTGACTGTGCAAAAAAACTCTATCCCAGTGATGCGTTTGAACGCGCTAAATGTCGTGAGTTGATTCAGCATATTGAACTGAATATTGAATTACAAGCGCGGCGTTTGTACAAAGAAGCTTTGTTTGGCGGCTCAGTGACTGATGAAACCAAAGCAGAAGTTAAAGAAAAGCTAACGATTGGTTTAAGTGGTTTGGCAAGACTGGTTAAATTTTCACCTTTTATTTGTGGCGACCAGTTTACTGCCGCCGATTGTGTTGCCTGGATACATTTTTATTATGTGCAAATGACAATCCAGAAAATTTACGGCACGGATTTAGTTCAACAGTATTTACCGGCTTTAAATGATTATATGCAGATGCTGGAACAACGTCCGGCATTTAGCAAAGTGGCGGCGGATAGAGCAGCCGCTTTAGAAGCTTTTTTTAAAAAATAAGTTCTTTTTTAGGAGGTTGCCATGCCGCGCCGCTTTGCTGAAATTAGTTTCACCGACAGCGTAAAAGCTCAACAAGCACGTTACGGTAGTCGAGAGATGTATCATCGTTTTGAATTAGCAGAAAATTCTGGCGATGTGTTGACTGAAAAAGAAATCGAATTTATTGCGGCGCGGGATAGTTTTTATCAAGCAACCGTAGCGGAAAATGGTTATCCCTATGTGCAATTTAAAGGCGGTGCGACTGGTTTTTTAAAAGTTTTAGATTCTAAAACCTTAGCTTACGGCGATGTACGCGGTAATCGGCAATATATTAGCTTGGGTAATTTGGCGGTGAATAATCGAGTGAGTTTGATTTTACTGGATTATCCTAATCGTCGCCGCTTAAAAGTTTGGGCGCAGGCTAGCGTTATTGAGGCGGAACAAAATCCAGCCTTGATGTTGAAATTGCAAACAGCAGGTCAAATAGTGGAACGCGCCATAGTGATGACCCTTGAGGCATACGACTGGAATTGCCCAAAAAACATTACGCCGCGTTTTACTGAGCAAGAGATACAGGATATTTTTTTAGTGCCTTTACAGAGTCGGCTGAGTTTTTTAGAACAAGAAAATCAGCATTTAAAAACAAAACTTAACCTTGTTTAAAGGAGTTTATGATGAGTAAGATTGAAACACGTCCGCCTTTTCCGCCGTTTTCTCGTGAAACCGCTACACAGAAAGTGCGGATGGCAGAAGACGGCTGGAATAATAAAGACCCACACAAAGTGGCTTTAGCTTATACGATTGATAGTGTATGGCGTAATCGTAACGAGTTTCCGCAAGGGCGCGAGCAAATTATTGAGTTTTTAACCCGAAAATGGTCTAAAGAACAGGATTATCGGCTCGTCAAAGAACTGTGGGCATTTACTGAGAATCGAATTGCTGTGCGTTTTGCATACGAATGGCATGATGAAAATGCTCAGTGGTTTCGTTCTTATGGCAATGAAAATTGGGAGTTTAATGAGAATGGCTTAATGCGTTATCGGTTTGCGAGTATTAATGATTTGTCTATTCAGGAATCGGAGCGCAAATTTCATTGGTCATTAGGTAGAAGACCAGATGACCATCCTAGTTTGTCTGAAATGGGTTTGTAATGGTTTTTTTTACTGGGTTTTGTACGAAATAAAAGCCCTGCTTGCGTTGGCAAGCGGGGCTTTTTTTTGTAGTGTGCATTACGAGTTCAAACTATTCAAGCGGCTTACCCAATAATTAGGTTCGCGGTGTAAATGAGCAACTGCAACGATGACTATTGTGTCATTATTGATACCGTATAAAATCCCGTAAGGAAAACGCTTAACCAAACAACGCCGCACACCTTTTGCTATTTCAGTATAAGCTTGTGGAAAAGCAGACAACCTTTGAACAGCAGCATCAAATTCTTGAATAAACTGCCGACCTAAGTTTTTTTGCTGGGTTTCGTACCAAATGAAAGCGTCATCCAATTCCATTTGCGCGGCTTGCAGAAATTCGATGTTCATTGATATTTTGCCATCACTGCATCATAGCTAACAGTGGTTAATTCACCTGCTTGATAGGCTTGCCATCTTTCCTTTGCTTCATTTGCCCAGACTTTATCGCACAGAGAATCTGGCAAATCTAAATCCGCGAGTAATAATTCAGCAAGGCGCAGTTTTTCCAGTGCAGGTAGTTGATGGGCTTGTTGATAAAGTTGTTGGCTGGTGAGCATGATTTTTACCTTTAAAAATCGTTTGACGATGGCGCATTTTAGCAGTTTTGTTAAAAAAACAGTGTCAATAAAAAAGCCCCGACTGCGTTGGCAAGCGGGGCTTTGGTTTTTCGTAACTTATAAACTTACACAATTTCCACTCGAATCGGTATTTTCAATTCTTCGCTAATTTCGTCTAAACGTTTTTTCTTGTCGATTGTATTCGACCTAGTGTCAACGTACCAATCCCCGCACTTGTGAATATTGCTATTATCAGGATGAGAGTTTGTTTTACTAACCAATGAATGCCCGTTAATCATTTTCCCTAACTTAGCCACATCCTCTAATTTTAATAAGCGCAATGTTTCTACGAAGGTTTTAGAAGCTAATGTGTTGAAAATTTCTTTATTATTGGGAAAAATAACACGCAAATTTGTTCGCGTGGCTTTTGTACTAGAAGAATTAGAATTACCTGTTACAACTCTTTTTACAGGTTTTGATTTGCCAAAAATCCCTTTATTCCAGCGCGTTGATAAATTAGCAACTTCCTGAGTAAAATTAGTCAATACTGTAGCAGATGCCGTTGATTCTGTGACTTTATCCAGCTTGCCTTCCATTGCTAAATCTGCAATGACTTGTTTAATGTCATCATTTACACGATTTAATTCTTTAATCACCGCGTTAAAGGATTCAGTAACCGCTTGAACATCTTTGTCTATTATTGCTTGCATGGTTTACTTCCTTATTTGCGATTAATGCGTTTATTTCTATGACCAGCCGTAATTAAGTCATCACCATGAGTGATAACTTTATAAACATTGAAATACGACTCCAACTTACTGAACAAATCTTTGCCGAATTCATGTTTCATTTTTTTGCGACTATCGCGGGTGAAATAACGAATAATTGCACCGTGTTGGTCGTAAACTTCCTCGCCGAAATTATCCAAGCACTCTAAAATAAACGGTGGGATACCGCGTTGTTGGCATCTTGAGCCAGCATGATTCGTCATGTTCATTTTGCCTCTCCTTCTGATTTTGTTTTTTCAGCTAAAAATAGTTTGGTTTTTTCAGCGCGTGCTTGTTTTTCCTTTTGCATAATAGCCAATATTTTATCTTTTCCACTTTCCGCATTTATTTGAGCATCTAAATCTTCTAGTTTTTTTACTTGTTCATCAGTCATAAACGTATTAAAACCGATAGCGTTTTTAATTTCTAAATCATCATATCTCGATGGAAGATTTTGGAATGCTTTTTTTGCAAAAGGAAAAGAATACATATCACCTTTGTATTGAGATATTTTTTCATTATCTTTATTATCTCTTGCTATTTTATCCATAATTAAACGCAAATTTATAAAAGGAGAGAACTCACTTATAAAACTTTCAAAAGCATCAATTGCATTACGAATTAAAAATAAAAAGTCTAAACTCATAACATCACAAAGCTCAGTCCAATTTGCTTCTAAATATCCTTCTATTGTTTCTGAATATCCATCTTCTTCTAAAAATTCGCGTAAAAGAGCTGTCAAAATTGTATCGGATGCAATTAAAAGCAGAAAGAAGCGATTCAGAAACGCATCACGCGGCACATTTTTTTCTTTGCACACTTCATTGATTAAATCCACCGTTTCTGTGGATAGCAACAAATTTAACGGCTTTAATTTCAAATCACTCAATTGCGCGGTAATAAAACTTTTCGCCTTATCCGAATTCGGCGTGGCGATTTCCTTTCTTAAAAACTCCGCTTCCACCCGCAACGCTTTATCAAGGAATGCGTCACGTTTTAAACAAGCCGCATCTATTTTGTGCTGCATGATTGCAATTAAAGGCTCGTGGACTTTGACTAAGATTTTAGTTTTGTTGATTTCTGTTGATGCCATAATAAATTTTCCAACTGTGTTTTCTAAATTAGAGCATAGCTTAACACGGATAGAATATTAGACAAAACTATTTTTTAAAAATTTAGCATTAAATATATTTTCTGTTTTTGAGTGACTGTTTTTAGTAGGCATAAAAAAAACCCCGATTGCTTGCGCAAACGAGGCTTTTTAAGGTTTTTCAGAATCAGACTTGTTCGATTTCCTTTCTATAACCAATCGTTACGAACCTTTCATGAAGTTTTGCCTTAAGAAGCTTTATATCTTCCTTTTCGGTCGAATCACTTTGAATTAAGATGATTTTTTGTCCTTCATTATTTGGGGCGGCTATAAGTGGATGGCAAAATTGAGCTAGTGTTTTTCTTATAAAAATCTGATCGCAAATTGTATCATCCTCTGATTCTACAACTCCGACTTCGTTATAATACTGCATGTCTTGAAGGGTTATTTCATCAATTCTTTTTACTGCTTTCATGTTACATCGCCTGTCTGTTTTGAGGTGGAAATGATACCACTTCACACTGCAAAATAGAAGCTATTTTTTAACTCAAGTAGTTGATTTTATTAAACAAAGATATTGATAAAAATATTTTTTGCTGTGTTGATTCAGACTTTGATATTTTCACTTTAAAAATTTCGCTGAAAAGTAAAAAACATCATCCTTCAGAGAGTCTACGTTTTAATTTCGGATGAGAAAAAGGTTCAGAAAGTAAACCTTAAGAGTTAAATAGCATAAAAAAGCCCCGCTTGCTTTCACAACCGAGGCTTTATCATTTTAAAGCTGTACGCTATGATGCTGAAAACCTCACTTTTAACATTATCAAAAATGACAACACTTACTGACAACCTAGAACTGGATGACGATGCCATCACAGCACTTAAAACGCTCTGTAAAGAAACTCGCATGAAACCATCCAAAGCCATTCAAGCCGCAATCCTCGCTTACCGCCGCGCAAAAGCCAATGAAAGCTATTTAGGTACAGGCGAATTAGACCACTCAAATGACCATCCCAGTGAAACTAAACGCGATGTAAAAAACGTCATTCGAGAAAAATATGAACATCTTGCTTGATACCGGTTTTTTAGTGGCTCTGATTGTTAAACCACAAAACTCAAGACAAATCGAGCAGCACGAAACCGCCAAGCAAATGCTGAAAAAACATAGCTTAGAGAGTTTTCATACCGTATGGGAATGCGTCACAGAAGCTTGCCATTTATTGCACAAAGACAGCCGACAGATTTTATTGAAATGGTTAGCGGAATTTGGGGTAGAAATTCATGCCAGCCAATCGCATGAACTCTTAGAAATGGCGGCTTATATGGCAAAATATCAAAATGTGTCAAAAAATCACGGTGCTGATTTTGCTGATGTCGCTTTGGTTTTTCTGGCAGCGCGTTTAAAAACAACGCATATTTTTACGGTGGATAAAGCCGATTTCGACACTTATCGCACCAGAAGCGGCAAACCGTTCAATCGCTTATGGGTTAAAGATTAAACGCACAAAAAAGCCCCGATTGCTTTCACAACCGAGGCTCAATTTACAACTTAAAGCAGTAAAGCGTTTTTGGTTTTTAGTAACCCATGCCGCCCATACCACCCATGCCGCCCATATCAGGCATTGCATGACCACCTTTATCATCTGAAGGCGCATCAGCTACCATTACTTCAGTAGTGATAATCAAGCTCGCCACAGAAGCCGCATTTTGCAACGCAGTACGAGTCACTTTTGCAGGGTCTAAAATACCCATTTCAATCATATCGCCGTATTCGCCAGTTGCCGCGTTGTAACCGTAGTTACCCGAACCGTTTGCAACATTGTTCAACACAACGGAAGACTCATCGCCCGCATTCGCCACAATTTGACGCAAAGGCTCTTCCATTGCACGACGTAAAATATTCACGCCAACCGTTTGGTCATGGTTTGCACCTTCCAAACCTTTAATCGCAGCCAACGCACGAATCAACGCAGTACCACCACCAGCAACCACGCCTTCTTCAACCGCAGCACGAGTAGAATGCAACGCATCTTCAACACGCGCTTTTTTCTCTTTCATTTCAACTTCAGTTGCCGCGCCAACTTTAATCACTGCAACGCCGCCTGCCAATTTAGCCAAACGCTCTTGCAATTTTTCTTTGTCGTAATCAGAAGTCGCTTCTTCTGCTTGTGCGCGAATTTGTGCCACACGACCTTTAATTTGGTCTTCAGAACCAGCACCATCAATAATCGTGGTGTTGTCTTTGGTAATTTGAACTTTTTTCGCTGTTCCCAATTGGCTCAATTCCGCTTTTTCCAAAGACAAACCGACTTCTTCAGAAATCACCACACCGCCCGTTAATACAGCAATGTCTTCTAACATCGCTTTACGACGATCACCGAAACCAGGAGCTTTTACCGCTGCTACTTTCACGATTCCACGAATTGTGTTCACAACCAACGTTGCCAACGCTTCGCCTTCAACGTCTTCAGCGATAATCAATAATGGGCGACCTGATTTTGCCACGCCTTCTAATACGGGCAGCATGTCGCGGATATTGGAGATTTTTTTGTCATAAATTAAGATGAAAGGGCCATCTAATTCAACTGACATGCTTTGTTGGTTGTTGATGAAATAAGGTGACAAATAGCCACGATCAAATTGCATTCCTTCAACCACGTCTAAAGAATTGTCTAAACCTGAACCTTCTTCAACAGTAATCACGCCTTCTTTGCCAACTTTTTCCATTGCTTCTGCAATGATTTGACCGACTGACTCATCAGAGTTTGCAGAAATTGTTCCAACTTGAGCGATTGCTTTGTTGTCTGTGCAAGGAATTGCTGCTGCAACGATTGACTCAACTGCTTTAGAAACTGCTAAATCAATACCGCGTTTTAAATCCATAGGATTCATGCCCGCAGCCACTGATTTTAAGCCTTCGTTTACGATAGATTGTGCTAACACAGTCGCTGTAGTTGTGCCGTCACCAGCCACGTCAGAAGTTTTAGAAGCGACTTCTTTAACCATCTGTGCGCCCATGTTCTCGAATTTATCTTTCAATTCGATTTCTTTCGCTACAGACACGCCGTCTTTTGTAATGGTTGGAGCGCCGAAGCTTTTATCTAAAACTGCGTTACGACCTTTAGGGCCTAAAGTTACTTTTACTGCGTTTGCTAAAATGTTTACGCCACGAACCATACGACTACGCGCGTCATCACCAAATAATACGTCTTTTGCTGCCATTTTTTTTCCTAAAATTCAAATAGTTGTTAAATGATTGTACACAAAGGGTAAAAAGCGATTTAAGCTAATACACCCATGATGTCGTCTTCACGCATGACCACTAACTCTTCACCGTCAATTTTGACTTCACTGCCTGAGTATTTACCAAATAACACTTTGTCGCCAACTTTCACTTCCAAAGCGCGAACTTGTCCGTTATCTAACGGTTTGCCGTTGCCGACTGCAAGCACTTCGCCTTGGCTTGGTTTTTCAGCCGCAGAACCAGGCAACACAATGCCACCTGCGGTTACAGTTTCTTCTGCCAGACGTTTAACAACGACTCTATCGTGTAATGGACGGATATTCATATAATGTCTCCTATTTATAAAAAAATGTTGGTACAACACAGTTTAGCGAATCAGTCTTTGCAGACGTTCAAGTTTGTCAGCATCGTTCTTTACTTTTATAACCCATCTTAATCAAAATGAATGACAACCAATTATTGCGCTATAGTCGCCAAATCATGCTGCCGCAAGTTGATATTGAAGGTCAGCAAAAACTTCTTAACTCCCGCATACTCATTATCGGGGCTGGCGGTTTAGGGTCGCCTGCTGCGATGTATTTGGCGGCTGCCGGAGTGGGAAAAATTACGATTTACGATGATGACGAAGTTGATCTGTCCAATTTGCAAAGGCAGATTGCTCATCACACTCCCGATATAGGGATAGATAAAGTAATTTCAACTGAGCAAACACTGAAAAATTTAAATCCAGAAATAAATGTAGTTGGTGTTAAGCTGCGATTGAGTGGTGAAACTCTGGAAACAGAAGTGAAAAATGCAGATGTGGTGCTGGATTGCAGCGATAATTTTGCCACGCGCTTTGCCATTAATGCTGCTTGTGTCAAACAAAAAACACCGCTGGTGTCAGGAGCTGCAATTCGTTTTGAAGGGCAAGTGAGCGTTTTCACTGCCGGAAAAAATGACAGCCCTTGTTATAATTGCTTATATCAAAGTGATGGCGAAGAATTGCAAAATTGCGCGACCAACGGCGTAATTGCGCCCATCACCGGTATCGTTGGCAGCATTCAAGCATTAGAAGCCATGAAATTGATTATGGACATAGGCGAAACCTTAACAGGACGCTTATTATTATTAGATGGATTAACAATGGAATGGCATACCATGCGCCTGAAGAAAAATCCGCAATGCGCAACCTGTGCTGACAAAAAATAATGATGCTATGAACAGCTTAAAAAATGCCACCATCTTAGCCATAGATGATGAGCCACAAATTTTATCGTTATTGAATAAAATGTTAGCAAACCAATGCAAAAATCTGATTGTGGAGCATGATGCAAATCAAGCTTTGGCATTAATGCAGAATACGCAACCTGATTTGCTTCTGCTTGATATTATGATGCAGAAAAATTGCGGCTACGAAATTTGTCAGCAAATCAAAGCCAATCAACACACAGAACATATTCCGGTGATTTTTTTAAGTTCGTTGGCTTTGTCGGATGATAAAGTGAAAGGTTTTGAAGTCGGTGGCGTGGATTTTATTACCAAACCCTTTGATATTGCTGAGGTTATTGCTCGCATAAAAAGTTGCCTGAAAACCCATCAAAAAATCCCCACCACATCTCAAGTAGAACTGCTAAAAAACGCACAATTTCTTGAAAAATATAGTTTCAATAAACATGAACTTGCAATACTGCATCTGTATATTGCGGGTTATAAACGCAGCGAAATCGCCGAAAAAACCAATCTCTCTGAAAACACCGTAAAATGGTATTTAAAACAGATTTTTCAAAAATTTCATATTGCAAGTCGTGCTGAATTAATTGAAAAAGCCAGAGAAATGGGGATGTAAGGATTTGAGATGATGAAAGTATTAAGTTTTGCAGTCAAAAGTCGCGACTTTTGACTCCGCTGATATATAAATCAAAGCGGGATGTTATTTTTAGCGAAAGCCTTAGCCTCTTTTAACTTTAACACTGTAGATTAACTATTTGATGTATAACTTAGAAAAAACAACTATTTTAGCCATAGATAATGATCCAATCACTTTAGATTTATTTTCTAAGCTCTTGGCGGATAAATGCAGTGAGCTATGGTTAATCAATGATACAAAGCTGGGCATTCAATCCGCTGTTGAAAAACAACCGGATATTGTTTTGCTGGATGTTAGCTTGGAAAAAATGGATGGTTATGAAGTGTGCGAATGTTTAAAAGCGGATAAAAAAACCGAACATATTCCGGTTATTTTTTTTAGCTCCTTATTGCGTGGGACAGATAAAGCTAAAAGTTTTGCAGTAGGTGCGGCAGGCTATATTTTAAAGCCGATTGAAAAACGCCGGCAGCCTGATCAAGCTCAAGAAACTCGCGCGATACAAATTGCCGAAATACTTTCTCAAATCGGTGCTTGTTTAGCAAAAGGGCGTTTATCAGAAGGCGGCTTGCAAGATGAATCTCCACAGACACCAGAGTTTTTACTGCAATATCACTTAAAAAGCCGCGAAATTGACATCTTGCGCTTATATGTTTCAGGATTGAAACGCAGTGAAATAGCAGCAAAAATAGCTTTATCTGAAAATACGGTTAAATGGTATTTAAAACAAATTTTTCAAAAAACGGGTGTCACTTCTCGTGCTGCATTATTGGAAAAAACACGAAGTTCGCCGTTTTAATTTCAAAGAGTGAATCCGAAATAACTTATGCAAGTGTTTAATGTTGTTGCGGATTTATCTACACAGTGCGAATGAATTCGCACCTACCTGTTTCATGCTGATGACTAACAGATATTACGCAAAATCAGTTAAGTGCTGTCATCAAAATCTTCTGAAATTTACAAAACGACCGGTCGTCTTTAAAATTTTTCTTGATTAGAAAGATACCTCAGCTAACACCGTCATACTGGCATGGATGCCAGTATCCAGTCACAAGGACGTGATAGTTTGATTAAAACTCACCATCCCTGGCACTGGATACCCGCATCCTTGCGAGTATGACGACACTTATTTTCTTAACTTAATGGCAGTGAGCTATGATTAGTATTTTCTGCGTAAAGTGCGTAACATCCGCTCATTAAAAAAACTGTTTTCAGTCATTTTTATTCTCTTTCACTGCTTATCAAACTTGTGTAAATAGCTACGCCGCGCAGGATTGCTTGGCAAATTTATCGCGCGTAATCTATTCTGAATAATCATCCTTATCATCGTTAAAATAATGTCTCCTATTCAATCTTATCTCGACACCGTTGCGCAGCAGTTAGCCGCTGGCAATGCGACTGAACACACTTATCGCCCGACTTTGCAGCACTTATTAAACGCGCTGTTGCCGGATTTGCGTGTCACTAATGAACCGCGCCGCTTGGAGTGCAATTCGCCCGATTTTGAAGTGGCTAACGGCGTTGTGCCGATTGGTTATATTGAGGCGAAAACGATTGGCGTAGATTTGGATAAAACCCAAAATTCTGAGCAATTACAGCGTTATTTCAAGGCGTTAGATAATGTGATTTTGACGGATTATTTAGAGTTTCGCTGGTATGTGAAAGACCTTGAAACAAATAGTTATCAGGCGAAAATCACGGTGCGTTTAGCGGATGTGGAAGATAAAGGCAGGTTAAAAAGCCATCCTGAACAGTTTGTCGATTTTGAAAATCTGCTGAAAAATTTTATTGAAGCGCAATCTATCACTTTGCGCAGCCCAGAAGATTTGGCTGAAAAAATGGCGTATATCGCCACGCAAATGAAAGCTTCGATTTTGGAAGGTTACAAAAACGAGGATAAATTCGGCAAATTACACGGGCAATTAGATAGTTTTCGCAGTGTGTTGATTGATACGCTCACGGCGGAAGAGTTTGCCGATATGCTGGCGCAAACCGTGTGTTATGGCTTGTTTGCGGCAAAATGCAGTAGTCTTGGGGAGCCGTTTTCCCGCTTAACCGCGATTTTCTTTGTGCCAAAAACCAATCCGTTGCTGCGCGATTTGTTCAATCAATTGGCGGGCGTGGATTTGGATGACGGTTTGGTGTGGTTGGTTGAGCATTTGGTGAAAGTGTTAAATCATTCTGACATTGGCGCGATTTTGGCGGATTTTGGCAAGCGCACGCGGCAAGAAGATCCGGTGGTGCATTTTTATGAGACGTTTTTAAAACATTTCAACGCGGATATACGCGAAATTCGCGGGGTTTATTACACGCCAGAGCCAGTAGTTTCCTATATTGTACGTTCAGTGGATTTGTTATTGAAAGATAAGTTTAAGCTGAAAAAAGGTTTAGCGGATGCAACAAAGCTTGAAGACGGGCTGCACAAAGTGCAAATTTTAGACCCCGCCACCGGCACAGGAACGTTTTTGTATGCTGTGATTGCACATATTCGGCAACAAATGACTCAGAAAGTTGCGGGAAATTGGTCGGATTATGTCAGCAAAGATTTATTGCCGCGCATTCACGGTTTTGAATTATTGATGGCGGCTTATACGGTTGCGCACATGAAGCTGGGCTTGCAGTTGCAAGATCAGGGTTATGATTTTAAAAAAGACGAGCGGTTACGGATTTTTTTAACCAATACCTTAGATAAAGCGCATGAAATGCACGAGCCACAAATGGCAAAGTTTTTATCCGATGAGGCGAATGCAGCCAATACCGTTAAACGCGATACGCCGGTGATGGTGATTTTAGGCAATCCGCCGTATTCGTATGCTTCAGCAAATGCCAATAAAGATGCTCAAGGGGAATTTACCTTTATTGGTGATTTAATTCGTGATTATTATCAAGTGGATGGTGAAAGTTTACATGAACATAATCCTAAAGGTTTGCAAGATGATTACGTTAAGTTTATTCGGTTTGCACAATGGCGGATTCATAAAACCGGACATGGCGTGTTAGGCTTTGTCACCAATCACGGCTATTTGGATAATCCGACTTTTCGTGGAATGCGGCAAGCGTTAATGCAGGAATTTGATGAGATTTATTTAGTGGATTTGCACGGTAATTCCAAGAAAAAAGAAAAGCATCCCGATGGTTCAAATGATAAAAATGTATTTGATATTCAACAAGGTGTCGCAATTGGGATTTTTGTAAAAAACGGAGTGCAAGCTTCGCTTGCAAAAGCAGGCAAAGCCTGCACTCCAAAGGTATATCACGCGCATTTGTATGGCGATCGCAAAAGCAAATATCAGTGGTTAGAAGAAAAAGATATTAAAAATACCGATTGGACAGAATTAAAACCACAATCACCATTTTATTTATTTATTCCACAAAATACGGATTTATTACCTGAATATGATAAATATTGGCAAATTACAGAAGTAATGCCAATTAACTCAACAGGTGTAAAAACACATCGAGATCATTTTGTTTTTGATTTTGACTTTGAAAAAAAATCATTACATAAACGCATTAGCGATTTTAGAAATCTGGAAATATCAGATGAAAAAATTGCTGAACTTTACAATTTAAAAAATACTCGCGACTGGAAATTAACTGAGCGTCGTAAAAACTTGTCTTTTAATGCCAACTGGGAAAATTATTTTACAAAATGTTTGTATCGTCCATTTGATTTGCAACATTATTATCACCACAAGGATGTTATTGAACTTCCTAAAGGTGAAGTTATGCAACATTTTGTTAATAAAGACAATTTAGGATTAGTTTTTATGAGACAGGTGGCTTTACAAAATTCTTATAGCCATTTTTTAGCGACTAATTTTGCTGTAGATAATAGATGTTTTTATAGCAATAAAGGCACAATGTCACTCGCACCTCTTTATATATATCCAAAAATTAAAAATGATTTAGTTTCTGATAATGCTCAACAAGAAACCGCACGACAAGCTAACTTTTCTTATTATTTTATAGTCACGATAGAAGAAAAACTGAATCTAAAATTTATTGTTGAAGAAAAAGGCGACTTTGAAAACACAATTAGCGCACTCGATGTATTTCATTATATGTATGCAGTATTTCACAGCCCAACTTATCGAATACGTTATGCAGATTTTTTAAAAATAGACTTTCCTCGCTTACCTATTACTAGCGATAAAAATCTATTTAAAAAATTAAGCGTGTTAGGCGAACAATTAGTAAAAATTCATTTAATGAATGCAGAGATTGATAACGACAGCACTTATCCAATTGATGGAAATGGTATTGTTGAAAAAGTCGAATACAAAGACAATAAAGTTTACATTAATAAAACGCAATATTTTGACAATGTAACGCCTGAAGTTTGGGAATTTCACATCGGCGGTTATCAAGTGTGTCAAAAATGGCTAAAAGACCGCAAAGACCGAAAACTAGAGACTGAAGACTTATTACATTATCTTTATATTTTAGCCGCACTGGAAAAAACGCAAGAATTAATGGCACAAATTGATGAAACTATTCCCAGCTTTCCTATTCTCTAATCCAAAATGACAGCCCAACTCATCCTCGCCTCCGCCTCACCTCGCCGCAAAGAACTGTTAGCCCAATTAGGCATTCAATGTTTTGTCAAAGCCGTTGATATTGATGAAACGCCGTTGCCAAATGAATTACCCTTCGATTATGTACAACGCGTTGCCGCAGAAAAGTCCGCTGCGTGTTTGGCAATTTACGATGGCGATTTACCGATTTTAGCTGCCGACACCTCCGTCGTTTTGCAAAATAAAATCATGGGAAAACCTGAAAATCAGCAACACGCACAGGAAATGCTGCTGCAACTATCCGGCACAACACACCAAGTTTACAGCGCGATTTCTCTGCGTCGCCCAAACCTTCCAGGTTTAAAAAACCTGGAAGGTTTCAACCATTGGCAAGCAGTCAACATCACAGAAGTGACATTTAAAAAACTAACCCTTGCTGAAATAGCCGCTTATTGGCAAACTGGCGAGCCCTGCGACAAAGCCGGCGGTTATGCAATCCAAGGTTTAGGCAGCATTTTTATCGAGAAAATACAAGGCAGCTTTTCAGCGGTGATGGGGTTGCCGCTGTTTGAAACCGCACAACTATTGGAAAAACAGGGAGTTAAAATACTGCGATGAGTGAAGAAATTTTAATTAACGTTACCCCGCCGGAGACGCGCGTGGCGGTAATTGAAAACGGAATGTTGCAAGAACTGATTATTGAGCGCACTTTGCAACGCGGCTTGGTTGGCAATATTTATAAAGGTGAGGTGTGTCGCGTGTTGCCGGGAATGCAGGCAGCCTTTGTGGATATTGGTTTGCCCCGCGCGGCTTTTTTGCATCTGTCTGATTTTAATACCAAAGAATTAGAAAAACGCGGCTCTATGCAAATTGAGCATTATTTGTATGATAAACAAACGGTTATCGTGCAAGTCACTAAAGACCCGCTCGGCAATAAAGGAGCGCGGCTGTCTACGGAAATATCCATTCCCTCGCGGTTTCAAGTCTACATGCCTTACACAGAAACCTGTGGCGTATCGCAGCGCATAGAAGATGATGCGGAACGCGCACGACTCAAAGCCATTATCAGCACTTTTCAATCCCGACATAAATGCGGTGGTTTTATTGCGCGTACCGCAGCCGAATGCGTGGGTGAAGAAGAATTGTTTGCGGACATGGATTTTTTGCTGAAATTATGGGAAGCGATTACGGAAAAAATCGCCAATGTGCCTGCTAAAACCTTGATTCATCAAGACTTACCGCTCAGTGAACGCACTTTACGCGACTTTTATAACGAAGGCATTGAGCGCGTGCGCGTGGACTCGCGCGAAACTTATTTCCGCTTGATTGATTTTGCCACGAAATTTATTCCGAAAATTCTCCCGATTATTGAACACTATTCTGGTGAGCAACCGGTGTTTGATATTTACAACGTTGAAGATGAAATCAAAAAAGCGTTAGACAGAAAAGTGAAGCTTAAATCGGGTGGTTATTTGGTGTTTGACCAAACCGAGGCAATGACAACTGTTGATGTGAATACCGGCGGTTATATCGGCGGGCGTAATTTGGAAGAAACCATTTTTAAAACCAATTTGGAAGCCAGTCAAACCATTGCCCGGCAATTAAAACTGCGCAATTTAGGCGGCATTATCATTATTGATTTTATTGATATGCAGAGCGAAGAGCATAAACGCCAAGTGTTGCAAGCCTTAGAGCGGCATTTGGAAAAAGACCACGCGAAAACCAAAATCACCGAAGTTTCAGTGTTAGGTTTGGTGGAAATGACCCGCAAACGCACCCGTGAAAGTTTGGAGCATATTCTGTGTGAAACCTGCTCAACTTGTAATGGACGCGGCGTGTTGAAAACTCCCGAATCGGTGTGTTTGGAAATCTTCCGTGAAATTATCCGCGAAGTGCGGCAATACAATGTGCAGGAATTACTGGTGCTGGCATCAAATGAAGTGGTAGAAATGTTATTAGATGAAGAGGCGGATATGCTGTCAGAACTGGAAACGTTTTTAAATGTGCAAATTAAGTTTCGTGCGGAAGCGGAATACAATCAAGAACAATATGATGTGGTGTTGTTATAAACTTTTTTTTGCAAACGATATGAAAAAATCAATTTTAGAGCAAAACAAATCCTACACTTTTTCGGATTATTTCAAGCTTACCTGTCCGACCCGCGATATTTTGAGTGAATTAGGGTATCACTTTAAATCCGAGCAATTGATATTACCTGAAAAAGTTATTAGCAATCCTCATTTTGAAAGCCTTAAAAATCTGTATTACAAAAAACTACCGCATATTTCACTTAACTCTGAAATTGCCAAACGTGAGTTTTTAATTTCGCCACTCTTGATTAGCTTGCTCGATTATATTGACATTGAAATTGACGTGGAATATTCCATTTATATCAATGAACAATTAAAAGGCACGATTGATTATTTGCTCAAGTCAGCGACTAATTTAATTGTGATTGAGGCAAAAAACTCTGACCTTGATAAAGGCTTTACGCAATTAGCGATTGAATTGATTGCAATGGATAATTACTTAGAAAACACCCAGCCTTTAATTTATGGCGCGGTATCAATGGGGGACATGTGGCGATTTGGAATGCTTGATCGTGCCACTAAAACGATTAGCAAAGATATTGATGCCTTTCTTGTACCTTCTCATATCGAAAAACTGTTTGCAGTTTTGTTAGGGATTTTAGAAAAATAACTGTTTTCAACTCATGCGAAAATGAGTCTGAGCAAATCTTAAGCTCAAATGAAATTGGCTAACTAAACTTATTTAGGATAATGCGTGTTGCATTTCATAACGCGGGTATCGCGGCATTTGATTTTTTGGAATTTAGTGTTGGTTGCGGGTATTCTTACCCTCCTGCGCATTGCCTTGTTTTGTCTGGACTTTTACAAAGCAGAGCTGGAAGTTAAATTTACTGAATTATTAAATGCGCCAGTTAAAATTGAAAAAATTCACGCACACCTGCGACACGGTTTAAAACCTGAGCTAATTTTAAAAAATATCAGTATTTCTGATTTACACGCTACGAATAAAACCGCGATTGAGTTGCAAGAAATTCGCGTCGGGCTAGATTTATTAGACATTCTCAAGCAACAACAAATTATTCCCGCCACTTGGATTACCTTGGTGGGCGCAAAATTATCAGTTATTCACAAACCAGACGGCAGCTTGACTGTGCTGGGCTTACAAGGTGGTGATGAGCAACCAACATGGTTGCTGCAAGGTCGCCACTATCAATTGCTGCAAAGCGACATCACTTGGCTGGATGAAAAAAATCACCGCCGCGCTCGTACTTTTCAACATGTTGATATTTCGATTAAAAATGATTTACGCACCGGACGACATCGGCTGAATTTACTCAGCGTTTTACCACGCGCTTACGGTGATTCTGTGCGGGTTTCTGCGGATTTCACTGGCGATGTGTTTAGTTCTGAAGCATTAAATGGCAGATTTTTCATTGCCGGAAAAAATCTACATTTTGCTAAATTTTTGCTGGACGAGTTACCGCTAAAACTGCGCTTGAAAGGCGGTGATGGTGATTTTGAGTTGTGGGGCAGTGTACAAAACTTGCAGCTCACCGCGCTCAGTGGCAATTTTCAAAGTGAACATTTAACCGTGCAACGCGCAGATGAAAAAAAATTGCAATTTACGCATCTCAATAGCCAGTTTGATTGGCGCAATCACGCGAATAATTGGAGTTTAGTGATTGATAATTTCAATTTAGGCTTGCCGCAAAAAAATTATTTGCCCGCGCAGTTTTATCTCGGCTCTCAAAACAAAACCGCACAACATTTTTCTGCAACAATCAAAGCACTCGATTTAGAAGCGGTGCAAATTTTGGCAGATTTTTTTGGCAAAGACCTTCCTGATTTTAAAAAACTGGCAGGATTGAGTGTGAAAGGACAGCTTAGCGACATAACGCTTTTTGCTGATTTAAAGCAGCAACAATATAAAGTGGCTGGCGAGTTTAAACATCTTTCAATTACCGCTCCTGCGGCTTTTCCCAGCTTACAAAATTTATCCGGCACAATTAATGGCAATCAAACACAAGGCGTGTTGAGTTTAAGCAGTCAGAACGCCAATTTTATTGTGCAGCCGATGTTTAGAACGCCACTGGCAATCACACAACTGGCAGGGAAACTTTTTTGGCAACAAACTGAAACGCAGTGGTTGTTATCCGCACTTAATTTAATTCTCAACACGCCTTACGCACAAAGTAGTAGTGATTTGAAAATTACGCTGCCGAAAGATGGGAAGCCGGTATTTATGGATTTGCGCAGCGCGTTTTTTAATTTAAATGATGTTAGCAATGCGAAGGTGTATTTTCCTGTCACATTGATGAGTCAAGAGCTACTTCAGTATTTAGATCAAGCCTTTATCAAAGGACGCGTGCCGCGCGGTGATTTGCTGTTGCATGGTTATTTAAAAGATTTTCCGTTTATCAAACATGAAGGCGTGTTTCAGGTGTTATTTGATGCCGATAATGTGACGATGAAATACGCCGAAGGTTGGCCTTTTTTTGAAGGATTGGCGGCGAGAATTTTGTTTGAAAATGACAGTTTAGAAGTGAATATCAAACAAGCACAAGCAGAACGCGCTACGATTAATCAGGCAAAAATCAGTATTCCGTCTTTTAGCGATAGCAATTATGTGGAGGTTGAAAAAGGGCTATTTAGTGCAGAAATTAATGCCGGATTAGATTTTTTGCGCCATACGCCGTTGTCGTTGCCGCTCAAAAGCGTGTCAGAACAATTAACTATCACAGGCAATACGCAAGGCACATTAGCGATAAAAATTCCGCTTAGCGAGAAAGTTCCGGCAAAAGTGACAGGCACTGCCAGCGTAAACAATGCAAAACTAAATGTGTTAGCCATTGATTTACCAGTGACTAATTTAACTGGCGTGTTTCGTTTTACGGAGAACGGTTTTTACAGCGATACCTTGAATGCGTTTTCTTTAGGTTATCCGCTGCAAACAAAAGTGGATTTAAAATCCGACCACACTTTGATTAGCGTGGCTGGCAAAACCAGTGTGAAAGAGTTAGAACAACAATTTAAATTGCCGGCGCAAAATTTAGCGGACGGCGCAAGCACTTATAGTGCGCAATTGAGTTTGCCGTTTGCAGAAAAAACTGCACCAGAATTAATGCTGCATTCAAATCTGCAAGGCGTGAGTTTGGCGTTGCCTGATACATTGGAAAAAACCACGCTTGATAGCAAAGATTTAGACATTAAGTTTAATTTAACCGCCGCGCCGCTGTTGCCTGTGAATGTGCAGTATGACAAACAACTCAATGCTAACTTATTGATTAAAAAAGCAGATAAATCCGTTGCAGGCGCGACAATAGACCTGTCAGGTTTTAAAAACCAGACAGGTCTGGAAAGTCCACAAGTCGGTGAATTTAAAGTGAGCATCAAACAAGCACAGTTTTCTGCCCCGGTTTGGATTGCGGCTTTGGATAAAATGCAGATGAGCAGCGATAAAGCGCAATTATTAACGGATTTGGAAATTAGTACGCCGCACTTGCTGTGGTCTGGGCAACAATTGGGCGAATTTGCGCTAAATCTGCATCAAAATTCAAAAGATTGGTCTGGCACATTTGCTTGCGTTGCCGCCACAGGTCGCTTGCAAATTCCCGTTGATGACAATCCAAATAGCAAAATTAAGTTGGATTTGTCGCAGTTGGATTTATCGAGCTTGATGCGTTTGAAGTTACCTAAGAAAAACAATAGTTTGCCAACTCAGTTGCCGTTGTTTGAAATAGATAGCCAAGCGGTGTTATTGCGTGGAATTAACTTAGGGAAACTGGCGATTGATACCGAGCGCAATGGTAAGGCGATTAAATTTAAGCAATTTTTACTCAGTGGGAAAGATGAAACTCTGTCTTTAACCGGTGATTGGCAAGTATTCAATAATAAAGAAGCGTGTTCAATGACCGCTAATCCTTTGCAGGACTGGCAGTCATGCCCACATCAGGAGATTACCCGTGTTAGTGGTCAGTTTAGTTCAAAAAACTTAGGTGATTGGCTGAAAAAATTGCAATTAAATGATGATATTGAAGAAACGGAGGCAAAAATTGATTTAGCGTTGTTTTGGCAAGGCGCACCGTATCAATTCGCCTTAAGCACTTTATCGGGAACAATGGATATTAATTTGGAAGCCGGACGCATTTCCAGCATTGAACCGGGCTTCGGGCGTTTATTGGGCGTTTTGGCGATGGAACAATGGCTCAGACGTTTGCAGTTGGATTTTGGTGATATTTATAAAAAAGGCTTGAGTTTCAATGAGATTAAAGGACATTTTGATCTGCATAATGGCAAAGTAAATACTAACAATTTAACGGTGAATGCTGTGCCAGCTACCATCAATTTAACAGGCGAGTTAAATTTGTATGAGCAAACCTTAGACCAACAAATCTCAGTGATTCCTAAAAGTTTAGATGCCGTTCCCATTGCTGGTACAATTGTTGACAAAATAACTACACTTGTCACGCAAACCCTGACCGGAGAATATGAGGCGGGTTATTATTCGCGTTCTAAATATCGGGTGAAAGGCAAATGGAATGATTTAAATGTGTTGCCGCTGCATGAACAAGATGGATTATTTACCAAAACCTGGCGAGGTCTCACTGACTTTTCTTGGATAACACAACAAAAACAGGATTAAGAACAAATATGAGCAAATGTGCCGCCATTCAAATGGCATCTAGCCCTAGCGTCAGAGCCAATCTGATTGAAGCTGAAAAATTAATTGCAGAAGCTGCAAAAGCAGGCGCGAAACTTGTTGCCTTGCCAGAAAATTTCGCCATTATGGGCGTTGCTGAGTTTGATAAAAACAAGCAAAAAGAAGTGGATGGCACAGGGCCGATTCAAGATTTTTTAAGCATGGTTGCCAAAAAATATGACGTGTGGGTGGTCGGTGGCACAATTCCTTTGGCAGCAGATGATGAAAGAAAAGTCAGAGCCGCCTGTTTGGTTTATAACAACGCAGGTGAGCGCGTGGGGCGTTATGACAAAATTCATTTGTTTGATGTCAGTGTGCCGAATACTAACGAAGAATATCGCGAATCAAACTCAATCGAAGCGGGCGACATTCCGTTTGTGATTGATACGCCGTTTGGAAAATTGGGTGTGGCGGTTTGTTATGATTTGCGTTTTCCTGAATTGTTCCGTGATTTATTAGATTTGGGCGTAGAAATTTTAGTTGTTCCTGCTGCATTCACCGCTGAAACAGGCGCGGCGCATTGGGAAGTGTTATTGCGGGCGCGGGCGATTGAAAATTTATGTTATGTGATTGCGCCAAATCAAGGCGGCTTTCATTTAAACGGACGCAAAACCTTTGGGCATAGCATGATTATTGACCCTTGGGGAACTGTGTTAGATTGTTATAAAACCGGCGGCGGGTTTGTGTCTGCCAATATTGATAAAGAGCGTTTAGAAAAAGTACGCACCACATTTCCCGTACTCAAACACAGACGTTTTTTCTGCAAATAACAAGAGATGAGAGTCAAAGTGAGCTGGCAAAAATACACTGTTGCAACATTGTTTTTCTTCGTATCCATAGGTTTAACAGGCTGTGCGCCTACCCCTAAAAAATATCAAGATACTTCCGAATTGGAAAAACCACCGGAATTAGGCGTTGTCAGCTCAACTACTGAACAGGCAGCAACTGAAAGCTCTTCAGATAAAACAACGCAACAAGCGAATAAAGGATTAGGGGATGTTGTAAAACGAACCGATGACTCGCATTTGTTGATGATATTGTCATTTGGTGAGGCTTGGAAACAGGTTGAAAAAGCCATCAACCTCAGTGGTATGGAAATTTCAGATAAAAATATTCAAAAAGGGCAATATTATGTGGTGTTTGATCCAGACCTCGCAGACAATAAAAATTCGGATAATATCTTCACCTCTTTTTTTATCTCCGGCAAATACAACAAAGCACGATATTTATTAACATTTACAGACACTTCAGAAGGCACATCCATGAAAGCTGAGTTCTTGGAATATGCAGAAAGTCGTGACTCTCATCAAGATGGATATGCTGACCCCACCCCTGCTGACAACGGTTTAGCAAAATTTCTGCAAACCCTTTATACAACCTTGCATGACGACTTACCTTTGGCACAATAACCATGACAAATTCCATAGACCGCTTAAACCTTGCGAAACAAGCTGTGCTTGACCCTACCGGATTGCAAACCAAAGATATTGAGCAAGTGATGAATCGCTTGCTTGATGCCAAAGTGGATGCCGCCGATATTTATTTTCAATCCAATCACTTTGAATCGTGGGTTTTAGAATCTGGAATTATCAAAGAAGGCTCGTATAGCATTGAACAAGGTGCGGGCGTGCGGGCGGTTTCGGGTGATAAAACCGGCTTTGCCTATAGCGAGCGGATTGAACTGCCGGTGTTATTGCAAGCGGCTGACAATGTGAAAGCGATTGTGCGGCAAGCGCAAAATGCTGCTGTGCAAATACCTGCGCCATTGCATTGGCAACATTATTATGCGGTTGCCAATCCATTAACGTCGCTTACCGATCAAGAAAAAGTCGATTTATTGCGGACAGTGGATAAACAAACGCGCTTGCTTGATCAACGCATTGAAGAGGTGATTATCAGCTTGATGGGTGTGCATGAATCGGTGTTGGTGGCGAATCAAAACGGCTCGCTCATGGCGGATATTAGACCGCTGGTGCGGATGAATGTCAGTGTGATTATTTCTGACAACGGCAGACGCGAACAAGGCAGCATGGGCGGCGGTACACGCGGGGATTATGGTTATTTTATTGCCGAAGAAACCGCGCTGAATTATGGCAAAGAAGCGGTGCGGCAAGCCTTGGTGAATTTGGAAGCCGTTGATGCTCCGGCTGGAAACATGACTGTGGTGTTAGGCTCAGGTTGGCCAGGGATTTTATTGCACGAAGCGATTGGGCATGGCTTGGAAGGGGATTTTAATCGCAAAGGCACTTCCGCATTTAGTGGCTTAGTGGGACAGCGCGTTGCTTCTGATTTATGCACGATTGTTGATGATGGCACATTGCACGGGCGGCGCGGTTCGTTAAGCATTGATGACGAAGGCACGCCTTCTGAAAATACCGTGTTGATTGAAAACGGGATTTTAAAAGGTTATATGCAGGATCAACTGAATGCGCGATTGATGGGAGTAAAATCCACTGGCAATGGCAGACGTGAATCCTATGCGCATTTGCCGATGCCGCGCATGACCAACACTTATATGTTGCCCGGACAGCATAATCCTGAAGAAATTATCAAATCGGTGAAAAAAGGATTGTATGCGAAAAACTTTGGCGGCGGACAAGTGGATATTACCTCCGGCAAATTTGTGTTTTCCACCAGCGAAGCGTATTTAATTGAAGATGGCAAAATCACCCGTCCAGTAAAAGGCGCGACCTTAATTGGCAATGGCCCCGATGTGTTGACCAAAGTGTCAATGGTTGGTACTGATTTGGCGTTAGATAGCGGCGTAGGCACTTGCGGCAAAGAAGGTCAAAGTGTGCCGGTCGGTGTCGGTCAACCTACCTTGAAAATTGATGGGTTAACGGTGGGCGGGACGAGCGTTTAATTTATCCAGATGGTAGCGATAATGAGATATTCAGCTAATGTAGACAATTTGCTTAGTTATGGTGCTATTGACTTCCAAAAGCGTTGGTCAAAAGAAGTACAAGAAGGTTATTTAAGATTAGGATTTACCCCTGATGATATTCCTGCTTTGTTGCAGTTAGCACTGGATGAAAAGTTATTTTGGGAAGAAGAAGAGCCGCTTTATTCTGCGCCGTATCATGCGTGGCGAGTTTTGGGACTACTAAAGGCTGAGCAAGCTATTTCTCCTTTGCTAAATGAATTCCAACAAGTCGATCCAGAGGATTGGTTTTCTGAAGAAATTCCTAATGTTTTAGCCTTAATTGGTGAAAAAGCGATTTTGCCAATGCTGGCATATCTAGTTGATGAAAATATTGATGAGGATGCAAAACTTGGCATCACTGGAGTTTTTTCTCAAATAGCCCAAAATGAACCTGAATTTAAAGCGCAATGCCAAGAAATTCTGGTGAGTTGTTTAAAACAAATAACCACGCAAGAATCTACCCTAGCAGGATTCCTCGTTTCAGCTTTACTCGATTTGGATGCAAGAGAAGAGATAGAAATTATTCGAGAAGCTTTTCAGCATGGTTATATTGACATTGATGTTGTAGGCGATATTGAACAAGTTGAAATTGAATTGGGATTACGCCAACAAAGATCAACGCCACGACCCATTTCACCTAAAATTCAGGCAATAAGAGAAGTTCTTAAACAAAACTTTGGTGCTGAATATGACGATGATGAAAACCCCAAGCCAACGAAATCGGTAAAAATCGGTCGTAATGACCTTTGCCCTTGTGGAAGTGGTAAAAAATACAAAAAGTGCTGTTTGCATTAATCTTCTAGCATTTATCTATAATTTATTCGATTACAATTTAATAATTAGGTGTCGTTATGAAAAAAACATCTTTTTTGCAATTTATCCTATGCGTGGCTATGACGTTAGCGAGTGTTAACACAGCTCATGCTGTTGGCGAAACGCTATCGTTAGGTAGTCGGGTTGGCGATGTAAGCAGTTATGCCTCGACAACTTGGTCATCGCTTTCGGCAGATGGGCGATTTGTGGCTTTAGTCGCCAGCAAAAGTTTTTTGCCGCAGCCGTTTATTTATGACAGGCTCAGCGGCACATCCATCAATGTTCCTGAAGCCGGTTCAATGCCTGAAATTTCTGCTAACGGACGTTATGTCGTCTTTCGCTCCAGCACTGGCAATCATATTCGCCTGTACGATACGCAAACCCAAACAACAGAATTAATCAGCAAAGATTCTCAAGGCGTTGCTAGCAATAATATAAGTTATTTTTCAGCGATTTCTGCTGATGGCAATGTGATTGCTTTTTCTTCCACCGCTTCTAATTTAGTCGCTAATGATAACAATGGTTATGCCGATATATTTGTACATAATCGCAAAACCAGCAAAACCACGCGCGTGAGTGTTTCTTCAACCGGAACAGAAGGCAGCTTTGGTATTGGGGCAACCGGAACATTGGATATTTCAGCCGATGGACGCTATGTGGTGTTCTCATCTCCATCAAGCAATTTAGCCAGCAACGACACCAACACCACCGAAGATATTTTTTTACATGACATCAAAACTGCCACCACCACAGCGGTGAGTACCATTGTTCGTGATACCCCAACCAGTGTCAGTGGCAAAAGTACGCAGCCTTCTATCTCGGGTGATGGACGCTTTATTGCGTTTCAATCCGGCTCAAGCAAGCTGATTGCCACAGATACGGATGATTTTGTGTCCGATATTTTTGTCTATGATCGCGTGACTAAATTCAACAGCAAAGTGACTGTCAATTCTAACGGACAGTCAGTATTGCCGCATATTTCCGCTGATGGGCGTTATGTGGCTTTTTTATCGCAAGCCAGCAATTTAGTGGCAAACGACACGAATAATGCGTGGGATACCTTTCTTTATGATCGTAAAACTCGCAAAACCAGTCGTGTTAATGTCACAACCACAGGTTTACAAAGCTCAGGCGATGCAATTCCTTCTTATGTAGCAAGACCGGATTTATCGGCTGACGGTCGTTTTATCAGTTTTGAAACGGGCGCGAAAGACTTAACGCCTGATGATACTGACAGCGCGATGACAGATGTGTTTTTGCGTGATACTGTGGCGAATAAAATCAAAAATGCTAATGTCGGAATTGCATTAAGCGCACCAAGTACAAGCTTACAAGGTCAGCAATACACCTACACAGCCACCGTGACTAATGCCGGAGCTGCAATAGCCGCGCAAACGAATGTTATTTTGCAACTACCACCTGCATTAAGCATTCTGTCATTAACGCCCTCACAAGGTAGTTGCCTGAAAGGTGTTATTTCTGTGTGTCGATTAGGTGCAGTTGCCAAAGGAGCGCAACCCACCGTGCAAGTTACCGTGAAAGGCTTAAGCAAAGGGCAAGTGCTTGTTTCAGCCACAGCCGCCTCTGGTGAAATAGATTCTCAGCCGAACAATAACAGTGCAACTCATACAATCAGTATTAATTAATTTCAATATCAAACCTAGAGTGGGTTGAAAATTTTGCCCACTTTTTTAGCTACTTCTTAACACGAGACTACCGTGCAAAACTCAGAACAAATCAATCAGTTAAAAAGCCTCGTGCAAGAATTTTTAGACGAAGCGTTAAAACAAGGCGCGAGTGCCGCAGAAGCTGCTTTAAGTATCGGCAACGGATTATCTGTTTCTGCACGTTTAGGCGATGTGGAAAATATTGAATACGACTGCGACCAAGGCTTAGGCATCACCGTTTATTTTGACAAACGCAAAGGCTCAGCCAGCAGCACCGATTTATCATCAGATTCAATTAAAAAAACCGTTGCCGCCGCGTGCAGCATTGCAAAATTTTCCAGTGCAGACGAGTTTTCCGGTTTGCCAGACCCAGAAATGCTCGCCACTGAATTTCCTGATTTAGATTTGTATCATCCTTGGGATGTTGATGCAGAACAGGCGATAAAATTGGCGATTGAATGTGAAGATGCAGCGCGTTTTTATCACAGCGAAATTACCAATTCTGAAGGCGCGGCGGTGAATAGCCATCAAGGAATTAAAATTTTTGGCAATACCTTAGGCTTTTTACAAGGCTATCAAAGCACGCGCCATTCCTTAAGTTGTTCGGTGATTGGGCAACGTGGCGAAGAAATGCAGCGCGATTATTGGTATAGCGTGGCAAGAAATGCCAACGACTTAGAACAAGCCGCCGCGATTGGTGAAAAAGCCGCAATGCGCACGTTAAGACGCTTAGGTGGTCGCAGTCTTAGCTCGCGGGTTGCACCAGTATTGTATGCACCCGAAATGGCAGCCAGTTTATTAGGCGCGTTAATGGGCGCGATTAGTGGCAGCAGTTTATATCGCAAATCATCGTTTTTATTAGACAGTTTAGATAAGCAAATTTTGCCCGATTTTATTCACATCCATGAACAGCCGTATTTGAAAAAAGCCTTAGGCAGCGCGGCGTTTGACGGCGAAGGTGTCGCAACAAAAACGCGCGATATTGTCAGTGATGGCATTTTAAGAAGTTATTTACTCAGCTCTTATTCCGCCCGCAAATTAGGAATGCAATCCACAGGCAATGCCAGCGGCGTACACAATTTAACCATTGATGCTGGCGCGGATGATTTTGAAGCTATGTTAAAACGCTTAAATACTGGTTTGTTAGTGACGGAGTTGATGGGACAAGGCGTAAACCGCGTGACTGGTGATTATTCACGCGGGGCAGCTGGTTTTTGGGTGGAAAATGGACAGATTCAATATCCGGTGGAAGAAATTACTATTGCTGGCAATTTAAAAGAGATGTTTAAAAATATTGTTGCGGTAGGCAATGATGTGGATACGCGCGGCAATACTCGCACCGGTTCTATTTTAATCGAGCAAATGTCGATTGCGGGTGAGTAGTTTTCACGGTGAGTAGAGACGTTACATTGCAACGTCTCTACGCTTGCAAAACATAAATCGCATTAGTTTTTCAATGGCTAAAATCCTGTGAAATTTTCAAGACGACCAGTCGTCTTGAAAAATTTTGCAGCAACTTCTTCTTGAATAGGCTTTTGTTAAGATGACTTCTGTAGAGACGATTTTAATCGCTCAGTGCGAATAAATTTGTCCCCACAGCAACATTTGCCAAATCCTTAGCGTTTGAGATAACGTTTTCTACCTGACTTTGACAACACATAACGTCCGCCGCGTTTACCAATATACACAGTTTGCGTTTTTGTATTTGCCGGAATTGATTCCTGTTGATTTGGCACAGAAACATTGACATCAACCGCAGGCGATTTTATGTGCTTGCAATCATCACGCTCCCAACCATCTTTTGCTTTGCCATCTGCAACAGTTTGCCATTGCATATTCTCAGGACTATCCGCTCCGCCGCACGCCAGCGGATTAATATGATCTATCACATAACCGGGACACGCACCGGCGCGATTGTGATTTGCTGGACACGGATTTCCCGCCTTAAAATCAGCTTTTGCTTTTTCACTGCGCTTAATTCTGCCATGCGCATCTCGCTCAATAACGGCACTATTTTCAACCACTAACGCAGTTGCTTGCGGTGCTGGAAAGTTTTTTTGCGCAATCACACGTTGTGTTTGCGATTTTTCACACGGTTTATCTTGATAAGTGGTTTCATTGCCAAGATTGCACTTGTACAAATCCGCATAACTCGATTGCGCTAATAACAGCAACAACAGCGGCAGAAAATTTTTCATAAATTTATAAAGAAGACGATTTTTGAGCAGTAAACAAATAATAACAACGCAGTTTATGCAAATAACTGGTGTGGCGTTTTGACCCCGGCATTACCATTAACTCGCGTGCCACTTGCCGAAAGCCCCAAGGAATTCTGCCTAAAACCCGATTTTGTCGCACTCTGTCTTGTTCTGATGCCTCTAAAACTCTATCGGTTAAATCCGTTATTTCTTTGATATGTAAAGAATAACCTGCGCAAATATTTTTTATCTTTTCCTGAATATCCACAAACATCATTGGGCGAAAATCGACCACAGACAACACACCCTCAGGGCGCAGCAATCTCTCTGTTTCTGCAAAAAATAAATCCATATCCAGTTTATTTAAACACTCCACTGCAACAATTAAATCAAAACTCGCTGATTTAAAAGGCAATTGATGGGCGTTTGCCACAGCATAATGCGCCGCATCACACAGTTTTTTTGAGCGATAAACGGAGGTAAAAGACAAGTCAATGCCAAACACGGTTGCGTTTGGCAAAATATGCGTGAAATATTTAATCCCGCCGCCTAAACCACAAGCAACTTCTAATACCGTTAAGGAATTTTTATCACTTGCAATACGCCGATAGGCTTTAATTGTTTCGTGATAAACCTGCGCTTGATAATTTTCAAAATCATTCGGTCTTAAGGTTAATAACTCTTCATCAACAGGCGCAATCCCAGTATTAAAAAAACTTAAATGACCGGTTATCCATTTGTTGTAATACAAATAATTGTAAACCCATTTATTTCTGGAATTGTCGGCTAAGAAATGATGCAACTTTTCAGACAGTTGCCGGCTGAGTTTTTTTATCATGTTTGAATGGTTCCGTGAGCAATTGAGCGATTTAAAATACGAAGTTTAGGGGGAAATGCCGTTGTCTGTTATCCGTTAAATTTTAAAGCTTTTTAATGAAAATCTGCAGAAATAAGGATGTTTTTGCAAAAATAGTCAGTTTTATCAGGACATGACAGTATTTGACATATAACTGGACAAAATAAGGTACTAAGGTAAAATTAACGGTTTATTTTACTCTTCAAACATTTTATATATGGCGACTATTTGCGTTTTAAATGGCCCTAATTTGAATTTATTAGGTATTAGAGAGCCAACTCTTTACGGTCATAAAACTCTTAGCGACATCCAAAAAACACTTGAAAGCCAAGCTTTAGCTCTCAAGCATCAATTAAGTTTTGTACAACACAACGCCGAACACCAACTCGTTGAGCATATTCATCAGGCTTATTATGACGGTGTTGATTTTATTATTATAAACCCAGCAGCTTTTACTCATACCAGCGTTGCCCTGCGCGATGCCTTGTTAGCCACCAAAATTCCTTTTATCGAAGTGCATTTGTCTAATGTTCACGCGCGTGAGCCTTTTAGAAAGCATTCGTACTTTTCAGATATTGCACAAGGGGTGATTTGTGGACTAGGGGCGATAGGCTATGAGTTGGCGTTACAAGCCGCACACCAGATATTAACCACGAGATAAAACAGATTATGGATATTAAAAAAATAAAACAACTTGTCGAGATGATTTCAAATTCGGATATTGCTGAGTTAGAAATTAATGAAGGCGAAGATTCAATTCGCATCAGTCGCTATTCAGCCGCTCCTGTTGTGACCACAGCGGTTGCAGCACCTGTGATGGCAGCAGCACCTGTAGCCGCTGCTGTTGCTGCGGCGGCAGGAGCGGTAGAAGAAAAAATCACCGGACATATTGTCAGATCGCCTATGGTCGGTAGTTTTTATCGCTCTGCTACGCCTACCGCCGCGCCTTTTGTGGAAGTAGGACAGTCAGTTGTGCAAGGACAAACCTTGTGTATTATTGAGGCTATGAAAATTCTCAATCAAATTGAATCGGATAAAACTGGCGTAGTGAAAAAAGTTCTGGTCGAAAACGCCCAGCCGGTAGAATACGACCAACCTTTATTCATTATTGAATAAGCACAGCACGGTATAAATATGTTCGATAAAATTGTTATTGCTAATCGGGGTGAAATTGCCCTCCGCATCTTACGCGCCTGTCGTGAATTAGGCGTGAAAACGGTCGCTGTGCATTCCACCGCAGACCGTGATTTAAAACATGTTCGCCTTGCTGATGAATCTGTCTGTATTGGGCCTGCGTCTTCTATGGAAAGTTATTTAAACATTCCTGCGATTATCAGCGCGGCAGAAGTGACTGATGCTGAGGCGATTCATCCAGGCTACGGCTTTTTATCTGAAAATGCCGATTTTGCTGAAAAAGTGCACCAAAGTGGCTTTGTTTTCATAGGTCCTCGTGCTGATACCATTCGGATGATGGGCGATAAAATTTCTGCCAAAAAAGCGATGCAGGCGGCTGGCATTCCTTGTGTACCCGGCAACGGTAATCCACTAGGTGATGATGGCGAAGCAAACTTAAAAATGGCAGAGGAAATTGGCTATCCTGTGATTATCAAAGCTTCTGGTGGTGGTGGTGGTCGTGGAATGCGTACCGTACATACTGAAGCGGCATTGCTAAATTCAATTGCGATGACCAAAGCTGAAGCAGGAGCTGCGTTTGGTAACGATACGGTCTATATGGAAAAGTTTTTAGAAGACCCGCGCCATATTGAGTTTCAAGTCTTAGCCGATTCACACGGCAACGCGATTCATTTAGGTGAACGTGATTGTTCTATGCAGCGTCGCCATCAAAAAGTGGTGGAAGAAGCTCCAGCACCGGGCATCACCGCAGAACAACGCAATCGCATGGGCGAGTTATGTGCAAAAGCCTGTCGCGATATTGGCTATTTAGGCGCAGGTACGTTTGAGTTTTTATATGAAAAAGGTGAGTTTTTCTTCATTGAGATGAACACTCGTGTGCAAGTTGAGCATCCCGTCACGGAAATGATTACCGGTTTTGACATTGTAAAAGAACAATTGCGGATTGCTTCTGGAGAAAGACTTTCTATTACGCAAGAGCAAGTTACTTTTACAGGTCATGCGATTGAATGCCGTTTGAATGCCGAAGACCCGCGTACTTTTATGCCATGTCCGGGCGTGATTGACCAATTTCACATGCCGGGCGGGCCTGGAATTCGTTGCGAAACGCACATTTATAATGGTTATAAAGTGCCACCTTATTATGATTCAATGATAGGCAAATTGATTGCGCATGGCGAAACTCGTGACAATGCGATTGCCAGAATGCGTACTGCATTGCATGAAATGGTGATTGATGGCATCAAAACAAATATTCCTTTGCAAACTGACATCATGCACGATGCTGCTTTTTGTGCAGGCGGTCAAAATATTCATTATTTAGAGAAAAAATTGGGTATTAGTAGCTGATTTTTGTAAGGTGGGCAGTTTTTTAGCTCACCGCAAGCAATCAAACAAGTATATTTTTTCTAACATGGTGGGCAAAACAGCGTGCCCACCTTACTGTTTTAACTTTAGAGTACAAAATGACAACAAAAAAATTCGACCCTGCTATTCGCAGAAGAATGTACTGGGCACACAACTTAAAAACACCTTCAATTTGTCCCGAATGTAACGAAATACTCACTCGCGAAGCTCACGCTTATGCGATTGCGGTGTTAGAAAATGGTCAAACCAACGCTTTTGCCTCTAGTAATGATGGCGGACGTTTTTGCAGCACTTGCCCTGTTGTTGTATTAGATAATGAAGTTTTCAATAAAATTACTGAAGAATCGCCCGATATTACGCAATACCAAGTCGTTGGAATCATTGATATAGAAAACACGACCGATAGAGATATTTCTATTGCAAATTTCTTAACTGACAAAGTTTCTGTTAAACCCAACGAGAAAGTTGGCAGAAATGATCCTTGCCCGTGTAAAAGCGGTAAAAAATACAAAAAATGCTGTATGCAATAACATTATGGCTTGGCATCAAATATCTATTACCAGCGACGAACAGACCTCACCCCAAATCGCCGACTTTTTCAGTGAATTAGGCGCATTATCAGTCACCTATCTTGATGCTGAGGATGTGCCTATTTACGAACCCGCTCTCAATGAAACCAAAATTTGGAACAATACGGTTGTTGTCGCGCTGTACGAGTTGGATAAAAACCCCGAACTGATTCAGTCAGTGTTGTTTGCAAAATTTTCGCAAAGTCAATTGTCGAACTGGCAAGTTGAGTTGTTAGAGGATCAAGATTGGGAGCGTTCATGGATGACTTATTATCACCCGATGAAGTTTGCCGATAAACTGTGGGTGTGTCCCACCGGACAAGAAAATCACGAAGCAAACACTGTTTGTTTAACTTTAGACCCCGGTTTAGCGTTTGGCACAGGCACTCACCCAACCACAGCGTTATGTTTAGAATGGTTAGCAAGCCATGATTTAACCGACAAAGTGGTGATAGATTACGGTTGCGGCTCAGGGATTCTTGCGGTAGCGGCTGTATTGCTGGGTGCGAAACATGCGCACGCGATTGACATTGACCCGCAAGCTATTACTGCGACGCTAAGCAATGCAGAAAAAAACAACGTTACCGCTAAAATCAGCTGTTATTTGCCGGAACAATTTACGCCTTTAGCCGCCGATGTCGTCTTAGCCAATATTTTGGCAAAACCGCTCATAGAATTAGCTCCTGTGATTACGGAGTTAGTAAAACTACAAGGTCAGCTGGTGCTATCAGGCATTCTTAATGAACAAGCCGAAACCGTCAGCGCAGCATACAGTGGCACAATGACAATGAGCCCCGCCGTAACTCAGGAAGATTGGTGTCGTTTAGATGGCGTAAAAGCCGTGTAAATCATGCTAACTCAATGCTCACACTGCAAAAAAACGTACAATCTCAGTATTGCAGAATTGCAGAGCTGCTCTACTGAATTGTTTTGTCCTCATTGTGAGGAAATGCTAGGACGCTTGAAATTATTTAAGTCAGATTTTTTTTTCAAAAGTGAAAAAAACGCATCGTCTTATTGGTTTCTTTGGACATTAGGATTTTTCCTCTGTTTGCTATTATTTATGGCGCAAGTTTATGTCTATGCTCACAATCAACTTGCCCAAAATCCACAGCAGCGCATTTGGATAGAAAAAAATTGTCGAATTCAGCTTTGCAAGCTCCCTGTTTATAAAAACTTGGATGAATTTGAAATTTTGCACGGTGATTTTCAATTAAAAGATAATCATCATTATGTCTTTCAAACCGTGTTGAGCAATCAAGCAGAATTTAAGCAAAATTATCCGCGCATTAAATTAGACTTGCTGGATTTTTCTGGGCAAGTTTTTGCAGAACGCGTTTTTTATCCACGCGAGTATTTAGGTTTTGAACCTTCTCAACCAATGCCTGCCTCAGAAACGATTGAAGTGAGTTTAGATATTGCAGCACCAACACAGAAAGTGGGCGGCTACACGTTTGAATTAATTTAAACCGCTTGCCCGTGTTAAACTCCGCAACATTGCTCAAACGCATCGTTTTCCCCTACCCAATACACGACATTCATGGCACATCCAGAAATTTATTTAAAGAAAAACGAAGACAAACGCTTGCGCCAAGGACATCTTTGGGTTTTTAGCAATGAAATTGATATAGCGCGTTCCCCTCTCACCGCCTTTCAAGCCGGCGATTTAGCCTTGATTAAAGATAATGCCGGACAAGCCTTAGGGACTGCTTATATTAATCCTCACACCTTGATTGCAGCGCGGTTAATCTCGCGGAAACCAAATGCGAAATTGGGCGGCAATTTTTTCAAAGACAGAATCGGCACGGCGTTGATTTTGCGTGAACGGTTATACAGCAAGCCTTTTTATCGCTTGATTTTTGGTGAAAGCGATGGCATTCCCGGTTTAGTGATAGACCGCTTCGGTGATGTATTTTCTTTGCAAATCACTACCGCAGGCATTGAAAAACAAAAAGAAATTTTGGTGGCAACCTTAGTTGAGCTGTTTCAACCGCAAGCAATTGTGTTAAAAAACGATAATGGTCAGCGCGAATTGGAAAACTTAAGCACTGAATCTGAAGTGGTTTACGGTACGTTGCCTGATGAAGTTTTGATTGAAGAGAATAACGCGCAGTTCAAAATCAATATTATGGATGGGCAAAAAACCGGTTGGTTTTATGACCATCGCGATAGTCGTGCGCGGTGTGCGGCGTTGGCAAAAAATCAGCGCGTGTTGGATTTGTTTTCCTATTCTGGCGCGTGGGGAATTCCGGCGGCAATCGCAGGAGCTTCGGAAGTCGTTTGTGTGGATAGTTCTGAAAGTGCATTAGCAATAGCTGCGGACAGTGCAAAACTGAATAATGTCGCTGAAAAAATGCAGTTTGTGCGTGCTGATGTGTTTGAGTTTTTAAAAACAGCGCGTGAAAATCAAGAGCGTTTTGATGTGATTGTGCTTGACCCGCCCGCGTTGATTAAGCGCAAAAAAGATTTTAAAGCCGGTTTTGAGGCTTACAGACGCTTGAATCAATTGGCGTTGCAAGTGTTGGCGAAAAATGGGGTGTTGATTTCGGCTTCTTGTTCGCATCATTTGAGTAAAGAAAACCTGCATGAGATTTTGCGTTCGCAAGCGCGGCATATTGATCGACATTTGGTGTTTTTTGCGCAAGGCGGACAAGGAGGCGATCATCCGGTGCATCCGGCGTTGCCTGAAACGGAATATCTGAAAACTTATTTTTGTGCGGTTTCGAGTAGTTTGTAAGATATTGGCATGAACAATAAGCAACAAAAAACACTCTTTGCTATTTTTGCTAAACCTGTGCCAAATTCGATTGAATGGTCAGAAGTGGAAAGTTTGATTAACGCTTTAGGTGGTGAAATAAAGCACAATCAAAGCAGGAGTTACGCCATGATTTATAAAAATTACCACGCACAAATTAGCTATAGTGAAGAGGATGATGTTTTTATAGGTCTGGTTGTGAATGTTGAGCACGATATTATTGCTTTTGATGGCTATTCAGTAGAAGAGTTAAAGCAGGCGTTTAAAACCGTAATTGATGATTATTTATTAGATTGTGCAAAAGCAGGCAAGCAACCAGAATCTCCATTACTAGAAGAAATAGCTGCTTAAGATATTTTATTAATCATAAAACTTGAATTATTTTTTATAACTCGATTGAAACTTTAGAAGAATTAAAATGAATTATTGGTTAGTTCGGGCAAAATGGGGCTTAGAAAATAAAAAAGCCGAATTTATTAATAATGATGAATGGATTAATGGTTATGAGGATAAGTATTTAGAAATTGTTAAGCGGGTTGAAACCGAAGATATTTTGCTATTAGCCGATGATTCTACAATAACCCATTATGGCAAATGTGTTGATAATTCCAAAGATGGCAGATATTTAACCGTTGATAAATGGGAGATTTTAAGAGAGCCTGTTGAATATCCTGTCACAGAATCCTATGCAAAACCCATTTCTCAAATTAATGATGATGATTTTATAAAAGGTATCTTAGAAACTATTGAAATAACAACTCTGAGTCAAAATATAAAAATTACAAACATCACTATTGAAAATTTTACCGTATTTAAAAAGGAAAGTTTAGAATTTTCTGAAGGTTTAAATGTTGTAATTGGCGAGAATGGCTTAGGAAAAACCCATTTACTTAAGTTGCTTTCCGTATTTATATCTAGCTTTTCATCTCATGCCAATTCTGAAGGCTTGATAGATAAATTAAAAACTGCAATTAAATCAAGATTAAATATTGTTTTTAAAGTAGATTCCTTATGCAATCTTATTTCAAATGGAAAAGATGAAAGCAACATAAGCCTCAATATAAAGAATTATTATATTGGTTTTTCTATCAACTCAAAAGGAGATGTCATTCTTCAAGAATGTTCTCGTAGTTTGATTGGAAAAGAATTTGTCTTCATTCCTGCAAAGGAAATTTTATCATTCTATGAAGGATTCATTCCTTTGTATGAAAAAAGAGAAACTTCTTTTGATGCGGTTTATTACAAGTTAGCCAAGGCATTAAGCCTACCTATTTTAAAAAACTTTGATTCCTATCCTGTTGAATATAAAATTTTATTAAAACTAGAAGAAATATTGGAAGGAAAAATCGTTTTAGAAAATGGACGATTTTATTTACTGCAAAACAATCGTAAAACCGAAATTGCCTTAATTGCCGAAGGATTTAGAAAAATCGGCATGATTGCGCAATTATTAGCGAATGGTTCATTAACTAAAAACAGCATTTTATTTTGGGATGAACCTGAAACAAATTTAAACCCGCGCTTAATTCGGAAAATGGCAGAAGTATTAATGGAACTGAGCCGCGCCGGAATGCAGATTTTTATTGCCACCCACAGTTTATTTTTAGTGAAAGAAATTGAAATTTTGCGTAAAAAAGAAGATAAGCTTAAATACTTTGGTTTAGGCTTTGATGAAAATAAAGAAGTGCGAGTCAGTCAAAGTGAAGATTTTGAATATTTAGACGATATTGTTATTTTAGATGAAGCACTTGAACAATCCAGCCGCTTTCTATCGAAAGAGGACGTTTAAATGCCGCCCATTACAGAAGGGACTCTTATTTTTAACTTTGCGTTTGATGCTATAAAGTTTGATAACACTGATTATTATCGCAATCATTTTGGCAAAATTCATGTGCGAGCCTGTAGAAATAAAAAAAATCCTTGTAGCAGAACAATTCTTAAAGGTGTTCCTGCTGTAGATATTCTCGCTGTAAATACAACTACAGGTTATTTAATTGAAGTAAGGGACTATACACTTGAGACGCAAGAAAAAAGATTAGATGATTTGATTGAACAGTTTTTAGGAAAAGTGCTTTTAACTTTGTCTGCAATTTTACCTATGAAAATCAATGCAACTGTCACTGCTGAAAGAAATATTGCAGATTTATTTTCTAAAGTCCCTCAAATAGAGGCTATTCTACATCTTGAGTTACCTCCTTTGCCGTCACAATTACAGTTAGCATCTTGGGATCGTTCAGAGATTCAAATGGATTTAAAGCGCAAACTAAAAGGAAATATAAATCCTAAAGTTGTCTCTAAAATAGATCATCAAAATCTACCTTGGACTGTCACTTAGATTGATGAAAAACAATACTGAAAAAAACATTCCCTGCGCCCTGTGCAAACAACCCGTTGAATTAGCTGGTTTTTGTTTGCAAACAGCTGACGGACAAAAAGATTTTTGTTGTGAAGGTTGCTTATGTATTTATCAACTGCTCAACGAAAACACTCCCCCACCACCCCCTGATAACAATAATTAAACTTTTAAGAGGTCAAAATGAAAGCCTGCGAGTCCTGTTCCCATCGTGTCGAAATTGGTGCGAACCACAAACAAGTTAGTGTGCCCGTGCGTGCGATTGGGTTACTTTTCGTGTATTTACCGATACTTACCTTACCTTTTGTCATTACCAGCGCGTATTTAACGTATTTCCATTTGCTGATGGTGGGCGGCAAAAATGTGAAAAAATGGAGCGACTTTATGCCAGAACGCGCCACACATCGCTACACTATGAAAAACCAAATTACGATGGATGGCTCTTTCAAACTTAGTTTTTCGCAATCAAAATTGTATTGGATGTTAAATTGCACTTGGTATTGCCCTGCAAGCGTTGCATTATTTGAGTGGCATGCTTATTTGGTAAAAGTGGTAGAAAACTGGTGGTGTCCGTTTGGTCATAACAAAAAAGATAACGGCGACTACAACGAAGGCGCGATTGATAAATCCTTTTGGCATATTTATCCTGACGAACAAGCTAAACTGCATGAAGATGATTTGAAAAATCCGTTGTGGAATATTGAAGAAGAGAAAAAATAATTTGTAACACAGCGGTAAATTTGAGCGGGATTATCAAAGTTTAAAATAATCTGTTCAGAACACAAAACAGCAACCGGAAGTTTAAAAGCTCTGGTTGCTGTTTTTTTTTGCAATCCAGAACTACAAGTATTGCGTAAATCACCGGAATAATTCTTTCAAATTTTTGAAAATTTTTTAAGACAACCAGTCGTCTTGAAAAATTTCGCTGCAACTTCTGTGTAAAATTGATTGTACAAAGCGAAGAAACTAAAAGGAATTAAACCGAATTAAGATGTTGCAAAAACCAAGCAAAGTCATCACACACTTCATCTAACACGCTCAGCAGATTGTGGTCTGCATCGAGCATTTTTAATCGGCATTGATATTGTTGGCTAAAACGCCACGCATTTTCTGGCGCAACAACCCTATCTTGCCAGCCTTGCACAACAAAGGTGTGAGGCACTGGCTTAAATTCTGTTTGCGGATAATCGGGCAAATAAAACGCCGGAGCCATTAAAAACAAACCTTTCGGCTGCATAAATTCAGCGGCAACAGTTGCCACATAGCCGCCCATGCTTGAGCCAATCAGCACCACTTCATCATACTCAGATAAATCCGTTGCCAAGAGGATTTCAACCCGTTGTGTCGGATTAACGGTGTGTCGATAATCTATGCTTTCAACGTGATAGCCGTGTTTTTTTGCCACTTCAGCTAAAACTAAGGTTTTTCTGCCCCAAGGTTCGCTGTCTTTGCCGTGATTAAATAAAGCGAGTTTTTTCATCGGCACTCTCAAAGTTCGGCTTTTTGTTCGCGGTTTAATAAGTTTTGTACGCCAATACGCGGATCAAGATTTTCATACAGCACTTTGTAGGTTTGTTCGGTAATCGGCATTTCTATATTGTATTTTTTGGCTAACAAATAGGCTTCTTTTGCCGCCGAAACGCCTTCAATTTCTTGTCCTATTTCCAATGCGGCTTGCAGTCTGTTTTTTCCTTGCCCTAAAGCTAAACCCAGTCTGCGATTACGCGATTGGTTGTCTGTGCAGGTTAAAATCAAATCGCCTAATCCTGCCAAGCCCATAAAAGTTTCTTGTTTGCCACCCAGTTGCGTGCCTAAGCGGATGATTTCCGTGAGTCCGCGCGTAATCAAAGCGGCACGAGTGTTTGCGCCCAGCCCTAAGCCATCTGCAATTCCAGCGGCAATCGCTAAAACGTTTTTGATTGCGCCGCCGACTTGCACGCCAATAATATCGGTGCTGGTGTAGCTGCGAAAACGTGAACTGCTTAATAAGCCTGCGAGTTGACTGGAAAACTGTGTGTTTGCCGAGGCAATCGTCATTGCGGTAGGAAGATTTGCAGCGACTTCTTTGGCAAAAGTAGGGCCTGATAAAACGGCTGTGGGGGTTTCTGGAGAAAAAACTTGCCCAACAATTTGATGCAGCAGCAAGCCGTCAGCAGGATTAAAACCTTTAGTCGCCCAAGCAATTTGCACATGCTCTTGTACTAAAGGTTTTATGGTTAACAGCGTTTCTTTAAACGCATGACTTGGCACTGAAATCAGCAAAGTTTGGCTAGAAGATGCCACTTCACTTAAATCAGCCGTCACGGACAAAGCATCAGGAAAAGCAACATGCGGCAAATAGCGTTGATTTTCGCGGTCATATTGCAGGCGACGGATGTGCTCTGGATTATGTCCCCATAGCAGGGTTTTACAGCCGTTGCGGGCTGCCAATATTGCCAAAGCAGTTCCCCAAGAACCCGCGCCTATAATGCCGATTGATGTTGTCATCTAAAAAACTTAGTTCAAAGTGTCAGTGCTAGGAGCTTGTTGCGCTTCTTGCAGTTGCTGTACATGTTGTGCAAACAAAGCATCAAAATTGATTGGTGCAAGTAACAATTGTGGAAAACCACCTTTAGTCACTAAATCAGAAATCACTTCTCTTGCATAAGGGAACAGAATATTTGGGCAAAAGCTGCCAACCATGTGTCCCATTTCTTGCTCTGTAAAACCTGCTAACACAAAAACGCCCGCTTGATTTGCTTCCGCTAAATACGCAACGCTTTCGCCTGATTTAACAGTCACAGTGACAGCTAAAGAAATTTCATATAAGTTTTCGCCCACTGAATTAACATTTGTACCTAAGTTAAAATCAACGTGTGGTTGCCATGTTTGAGTGAATACTTGTGGGGAGTTGGGTGTTTCAAAAGAAATGTCTTTGGTATAAATTTTTTGAATGGCAAATTGTTTTTCAACAGATGTGTTTTCGACGTTAGTATTTTCTTCAGCCATGATATGTGTAGTTAGTAAAGTGAATAAAAAGGGTGTTGTTTTAATGTATAAAATCTAAACAGCTGTGTTTATAGCTGGGTAAAACGGTTTATGCCTAGGATTTGTGTTTGCTAGTGATTTTTATTGGAAATTTATGATCTTCCCATGCTTGCATTCCTCCATCGAGATTGAAAACTTTTTCAAATCCAGCATTAATCAGTGTTTTACAAGCAGGCACTGAACGTGTTCCAGACTGACATACGAGCAATAAGTCTTTGTTTTTGTATTTTTCCAACGTATTCAGTTGATCTTTCAGCTTGCCTAGCGGCGTGTTAATCGCATTTTCAATATGTCCTAGAATAAATTCATGCGGCTCTCTAACATCGACAATAATCACTTCGTCGCTATTCATTTTAACCACTGCATTCATGGGGGAGAGATTTTTAAATGGACTAAAAGCCGCTTCAGTAAATTCTTTAATCAGTAAAAAGGTAACAACAGCCAGTGCCAAAAATAGCATAGAGTGATTGGAGATAAATTCTAAATATTGATCCATGGGATAATTTTTATAGTGCTAAGTGGATTAAAAAGTAGGTGGTAGGTTACATTGGACAAAATAGATCACGCATCATACGAATCAGTTGCAGCATCCTTGGGTCATCAATAAAATAATAAACGCGATTGGCTTCTTTTTTATACCCCAAAATATCTTTTTCTCTTAAAATTGCCAAATGTTGTGAAATATTGCTTTGACTGGTTCCCACTTTTTCAACAATATCTTGTACGCTAAGAGCCTGATTACCCAATACACATAAAATTTTTAAACGCAAAGGATGTGACATCGCTTTTATACAGCGTGCGGCTTTGGCTATGTCCGCGTCGTTGTAGTGTGGCAGGCTTTCTTGATTTTCCATAAAAGATGATTTGTTCTTAATTTAAGGTGGGGAGAGTTGTGGGTTTTATGTTTTAGCAAAATACGAAAGAAAAGAATTTATCTACGATGTCATTAACATATCTTAAGTATAATGGCGTTGTGAGTGGAATCTTTCAATAGCCGCCACCGCAAAATTTAGTAAATGTAACAAAATAACTCCGTTTGTTCAATTGTTTAAGGTATGAGTTAATGTCAGGTATAGTCGAAAATAATATGAAAAATAATATGTCAGCTAATGTAAAACCTTTGGTTTTGGTAATTCTGGATGGATTTGGTTATCGTGAAGCAGCCAATGCCAATGCTATTGCCCTAGCAAATACCCCCTGTTGGGATGCTTTGCAGAAAAATAATCCAATGACTTTACTAGAATGCGCCGGTGAGGTTGTGGGTTTGCCTGATGACCAAATGGGCAATTCAGAAGTGGGTCATTTACACATTGGTAGTGGACGTTTTGTGTTTCAAGATTTATCGCGCGTGAACAAAGCCGTGAAAGATGGTAGTTTTTTCAGCAACGAAGCGTTGTGTCAAGCTGTCGATACCGCGATTGCAAAAGATAAAGCCTTGCATGTCATGGGTTTGCTGTCTGAGGGCGGTGTACACAGCCATGAATTGCAAATTATGGCGATGTTGGAATTAGCGGCAAAACGTGGCTTGAAAAAGATTTACCTCCATGCGTTTTTAGATGGTCGTGATGTGCCACCACGCAGTGCAACAAGTTCATTAAAATTAGCTGAAGAGACATTTGCTAAAATCGGTGTAGGGCGCATTGCCACAATCACCGGACGCTTTTATGCAATGGATCGTGATAAACGCTGGGAGCGCGTGCAGTCTGCCTATAATTTGATTGCGAAAGGTGAATCTGAGCATCAAGCGAAAACAGCGTTAGAAGGTTTAGAAGCGGCTTATCAACGCAATGAAAGTGATGAGTTTGTGCCTCCGACTGCGATTGTGGGAGAAAACAACGAAGTGGTGTGTTTAGACCCAGAAGATTCTGTGGTGTTTATGAACTTTAGAGCGGATCGCGCTCGCGAAATTTCGCAAGCAATCACCGATGCAGATTTTAATGACTTTGAACGCGGCTGCCCGCATCACACCGGCTGTTATGTAACGTTGACTGAATATCATCAAAATTTCACTTATCCGATTGCCTACCCTACGATTGATGTAAAAAATGGCTTAGGTGAAGTGTTGTCAAATGCAGGTTTAACGCAATTGCGTTTAGCGGAAACTGAAAAATATGCACATGTCACGTTTTTCTTAAACGGTGGTCGTGATGAGCCGTTTCCAGGCGAGTCCAGAATTTTAGTGCCATCCCCAAAAGTGAAAACTTATGATATGCAACCAGAAATGAATGCGGCAATCGTCACAGATCACTTAGTTGAGAGCATTAATAGCGGAGAGTTTGATGTTATCATCTGCAATTATGCTAACTGCGATATGGTTGGACACACAGGCATGTTAGATGCAGCTTTAATTGCTGTGGAAACCATTGATGGTTGCTTAAAGCAAATTACTGATGCGCTGGCAGGCGTTGGTGGGCAAATGCTTATCACAGCTGATCATGGCAATATTGAGCAAATGGTTGATGAAGAAACAGGACAGCCACACACCGCGCATAGCATGAATAAAGTGCCGTTGTTATATCTGGGTGGACATAATACAACTTTGGCAGACGGTGGTTCTTTAGCAGACCTTGCACCGACTATCTTAAGTTTATTAGGTGTTGCACAGCCGAAAGAAATGACCGGACGTTCTTTGGTCGTGGCTGCTTAAGCATTTATGAAATGTCAGGCTTTAATCGTTGTTGCTTTGCTGAGTGTGATGCACTTAGGATTTGCAGAACCTATTGTTGTGCCAAACAATCAGAATTCCAGCCAAATCCAATCAAATCTTGCGAAAGCTAATCAAAGCATTGAGCAAATAAAACTCCAGAAAGAGCAATTAGTCACTCAGTTGCAAGCTATTGAGAAACAGCAGGGAGACATTGCGCAATCTTTGCATAGTTTGAGCTTGCAAATTGACACAAAACAGCAGCGGTTAAAGCACCTCAGCAAAGAGATGAAAAAACAATATGCAGCACTCAAGCTGCAAAACAATGAGCTTGCCAAGCAAGTGCGTGCTTCATTTGTTATGGGTAAAAAAGAGCAATTAAAACTTCTTTTAAATCAACAAGATCCTGCGTTAGCCAGTCGAATGCTGGTTTATTATGAGTACTTTAATAAAAGTCGCATCAGAAAATTAACTGAGATTAGAACCAAGATTGCTTTGCTCGATCACCTAGAGCAAGAAAAACGGCGCGAAACAACCTCCTTAGATCAAGCATTACGCTCGCATCAATCTGTGCAAGTCGGTTTGTCGGATATTCAAAAACAACGTGAAGCGTTGTTAGTGCACTTAGGGAATGAATTTAAGAAAAAATCGCAGCAATTAGCCTTGCTTGAAGCAAATGCCGATGAAGTTCAAGCCTTGATTGATAGGCTACAGCAGTCGCCCACAGTAGCGGGGCAGCAAGAAGAGAATGACACAGTAAGAACTCCACCGGATGTTGCCGAAGCAATAGACGGTGATGGTAATCAGGTGAGTCCGAATGATGTGCAAACAGAAAGTCCAGTTGCCACTGTTGTTGACAAACCTTTTGCAGAATTAAAAAGACAGTTGCCTTGGCCTGTGAAAGGCACAATCATTAAAAAGTTTGGTAGTCGTCGCTCGGCAGACACCCGCTGGGATGGCTTGCTAATTGCCGCACAAGAAGGCACAGATATTCAAGCAGCCAGCAGTGGGCGTGTGGTTTTTGCGGATTGGTTGCGTGGCTATGGCTTGCTGATTATTATTGATCACGGACATGGCTATATGACCTTGTACGCATTCAACCAAAGCGTATATAAAAAAGTAGGCGATAGAGTGAAAGCAGGTACAGTGATTGGCGCAGTGGGAAAAAGTGATGGTCGCGAAGAGTCTGGTTTATATTTTGGAATTAGAAGCAAAGGAAAACCGGTTGATCCTATGATATGGTGTAAAAAAGGATAAGTTTTTTGCTCACAACAAGGCACACATCGTTAAAAGCATCGTAAAGCATCTGGCTTTGTAATTTAAAAGTTAATTTTTTCAAAAAAAATTAGGTATTGGGAGTGTTAAGGCATAATGGTTAAGAAGCAAAGTGTATTAATTTTAGGCCTAGGTTTTTCACTAGGTGTTTTCATGGCTACTTGTGGCAGCGTATTTGCCGAAAAAAGCAGCCCCGCGCCTGTTAATGATTCTCAGGTTTTACCTTATGAAGATTTACGCGCGTTTAGCGAAATCTTTGGACGCATCAAAACAGATTATGTTGAACCTGTTTCTGATAAAAAACTATTGCAAGATGCGATTCGTGGAATGCTGACAGGTTTAGACCCACACTCCGCCTATCTGGACAATGAAGAATACAAAGAGCTGCAAGAAGGAACAACTGGCGAGTTTGGCGGCTTAGGGATAGAAGTCACCATGGAAAATGGTTTTGTAAAAGTTGTTTCGCCAATAGATGACACGCCCGCACAACGGGCTGGGCTAAAAGCCGGCGATTTAATCGTGAAATTGGATGAAAAACCCGTCAAAGGCATGACAATTAACGAAGCTGTGAAAATAATGCGCGGCGAAGTTGGCAGCAATATTACGCTGTTGGTGGTGAGAGAAGGCGAAGAAGCTCCGCTTAAAATTGTTTTAACTCGCGACATCATCAAAGTTAAAAGCGTTAAGTCGAAATTGCTGGAAAAAAATTACGGCTATTTGCGGATTAGCAGCTTTCAATCAGGCACTAGCCAAGGTTTGAATGACGCAATTGCAGAGCTGAAAAAAGAAAACAAAGGCGCGTTAAAAGGACTGGTATTAGATTTGCGCAATAATCCGGGCGGATTGTTAAACGCAGCGGTTGATGTCAGTGACGCATTTTTGGAAAAGGGCTTGATTGTTTACACGCAAGGCAGAATTAAAAACTCTGAAATTCGCTTTAATGCAGCAAGCGGCGATTTGATTAGCGGTGCGCCGTTAGTTGTATTAATCAACTCAGGCTCAGCATCAGCATCCGAAATTGTGGCAGGCGCATTGCAAGATCAAAAACGCGCCATCATCATGGGCGAAAAATCGTTTGGCAAAGGCTCAGTGCAAACAGTATTGCCAACCAGTAATGGCGGCGCAGTTAAATTAACCACTGCACGTTATTACACGCCTTCAGGTCGCTCCATTCAAGCAGAAGGCATTGAGCCTGATGTGGCGTTGGCGCAAGTGAAATTGGAAGTATTAGGCTCTTCAAAATATGAACCTGTGAAAGAAGCAGATTTAACAGGACATTTGAAAAATGCTAATGGCGAGAAAAAAGCGGCAAAAAAAGATGTGATGAAAGAAAGCAAAGATCTGAAAAATGCAAAAGACTCAAAAGAGTCGCCTGATAAAACACTTTTAGATGTCAGTGATTATGCGTTGCATGAAGCTTTAACCTTGTTAAAAGGCATGAGCATTTTAAAATAGTTTTACTGCTGTAAATCACGACTGGCAGCTCTCAAAAGACTGCTAGTCGTCACTTCAAAAAGTCTTTAGTCTTGTTCTAAAGGATGTGGATGGCTGACCCAATAACCTTGGGCAAAATCAACCCCAATCTTCGCTAATTTATTATAAATATCCTCAGTTTCCACAAACTCTGCAATTGTTTGTTTGTGCATTAAATGTCCAATTTCATTAATTGACCGCACCATTGCAAAATCCACCGGATCGCTGCAAATATCTTTCACAAACATGCCATCAATTTTCAAATAATCAACAGGCAAGTTTTTTAAATACGCAAACGAAGATAAGCCGCTGCCAAAATCATCTAAAGCAAATAAACAGCCGCGTTCTTTGAGTTTTTTAATTAAGCCTGTCACTAAATTCAAGTTGGAAATCGCGGCGGTTTCTGTAATTTCAAAGCAAAATTTCTTGGCAGGTAAGTTGTAATAATCCAGCGTTTTTAGAATAAATTCTAACAACCATTCTGAGCCTAGCGTGTGTCCTGACAAATTAATTGTGCACACAGACAGATTTTCTAAGCGCGTGGCATGGTCTGCAAAAAAACTTAAGGTGTTATTGATAATGTATTGATCTATTTTCGGCATTAAGCCATAGCGTTCAGCGGCTGGAATAAACGCTCCGGGCGGAATGATTTCATCGTTATCGCCTTCCAACCTGACCAAAACCTCATAATGATCGCCCTCAATGTGAGGCAGAATAGTTTTCAAAGGCTGTTTATACAGTTTGAATTTTCGTTCATCTAAGGCTTTATTCAGTTTAGCCACCCACTGAATTTGCCCTGAGCGCAATTTAATATTTTCATCATTATCGCGATAAATATGCAGGCGATTGCGACCTGCATCTTTAGCCGCATAGCAAGACGCATCAGCGGTCATCAGCAAATCATTTAAGGTATTAAATTCATCGTTAATTTGAATAATGCCGATGCTAACACCAATCCGAAAGCTTTTGTCGTCCCAATTAAAGCGAAAGTCGGCAATAATTTCTCGCAGTGAATTCGCTAAACATACCGCTCTATCTAAAGAACAATGCTCCATCAGAATTCCAAATTCATCGCCACCTAAGCGGGCTAAGGTGTCGCGGACGCGGATTTTATTGCGAAAAATGGTTGTGACTTGTTTTAACAACTCATCACCTGCGGTATGCCCACAAGTGTCGTTAATGATTTTGAATTGATCTAAATCCAAATAACAAAAAATATGCACGCCACCCGATACGCGCCGTGATTCTAACACCCGATTTAAGCGTTGCTCAAACACGCGCCGATTCACCAAGCCGGTTAAGGGATCGTGTGTGGCTTGATAAGCAAGTTCGCGACTCAGTTTGCGTGCTTGTGTCACATCGCTAAACACCAACACCGCGCCCTGAACTTTCCCTTGGGCATCGTGAATCGGCGCGGCTGAATCTTGAATGCTATATTCCAAGCCTAGGCGATTGATTAATAAAACATTATCTTCTAAGCCGACAATTTTATCTTTGGAAAGACAGCGAAACACCGGATTAACGGCTTGTTTTCGATTACTTTCGTAAACAATTTTAAACACTTTATCAATGGATTGACCGCGCACCTCTTCAGAACGCCAGCCTGTCAATTGCTCCGCAACAGGATTCACAAACTCAATAATGCCGCGCACATCGGTGGTAATCACCGCATCCCCAATGGATTTTAACGTCACTTGCGCCCGCTCTTTTTCTTCAATCAAGCGTTGTTCTATCTGCATTCTTTCGTTAATTTCTTGCTGCAATTGCTCGGTGCGCACCAGCACCATTTCTTCTAACAATTGCTTGTAACTTTCTAACTCTTTTTCAATGGATTTGGCTTTAATGACGTTATTAATCGTGGACGGCAATAGTTTTAAATAATCACCGTTTAAATCTTTGGTTAAATAATCCGCCGCCCCTGATTTCATGGCGCGAACTGCCACATCTTCACCACCCGAACCTGTAACAAACACAACGGGTGTGGAAACAGGAATATATTCAAACAAATCAAAGGCTGTGCCATCACCTAAGGCATGATCTGCAAGAATCAAATCAAAGCTCATCAACCTAAGCATTTCAATTGCAGCATTCACAGAGCCGGCAATTTGATAATCGTAGGGTAATTGCTCACGCTTTACAAAGCGTTTAAAACTCATTTGATCTGTTATATCGTCTTCAATCAATAATAATTGGATGCGGTTCATTGCGGCAACTCACTTTTAGACCAATATGCAGATAATAATTCGATGGTTGAAACAAAGCTTTGATATTCAACAGGTTTCACCAGATAACCTGCCACGCCCAATTCAAAGCATTTATTCACATCTGTTTCTTCTTTGGAGGATGTCAACATAATCACCGGCATTTTTTGAAAGTTAGACGAGCTTTTTAGATAATGCAGCAGCTCCAAACCATTCATTTTCGGCATGTTAATATCCAGCAAAATAATGCACGGCAACGGTGTTTCAGGATTGGATAACAGCACAATTGCCTCTTCGCCATTGCCTGCAATCATCAAATCGTTAGGGATTTTCAATTGTTTAAAGCAGCGTTTCACGGTCATCACATCCACTGCATCATCTTCCACCAACAGCACAGGGTGTAAGCTATTCATCGACATATTCCTGTTGTTTTGGAATGGTAAAAAAGAAACGAGAGCCTTCCCCTAGTGTTGAGACTAACCAAATTTTACCGCCCCAAGTATGAATAATTTTTTCCACCAAACTCAAGCCCACGCCGGTGCTATTAGTTTGATCTTTAGGTTCTAACGTTTGAAATAACTGAAAGACTTTTTGTTGATACGGTTTGTCGATGCCAATGCCGTTGTCTTCCACGCAAAAACACCATTGCGAACCATTTAAACTGGCAAAATCTTCAAATTCTGCAAAATCTTGGCAACGCAGCTGAATGTGTCCCTGCGATTTATCATTATACTTCACGGCATTATCCAATAAATTTTGTAGCACTTGATAAATCCTTAACTTTTCACCATACACCGAAGGTAAGTTTTCTTGTATGGTTATTTGAATATGTGCAGGTGGCGAAATCGCTTCAATCACATCACGCACAAGGGCGTTTAAATCAACCAGTTCAATCGCTTCTTTCACCCGACCGATGCGCGAATATTGCAAAATCCCATCAATCATATCGTGCATTTTTCGCGCACGACTACGCAATAAACTCATTTGCGCTCTGCCATCGTCATCAAAAGAATTGGCATAATCTTCTTCAATCCACCCAGCCAGCTGATTAATGGCGCGTAATGGAGCTTTTAAATCGTGAGAAACCACATAGGCAAAGTTTTTTAACTCTTCATTGACTTTATTCAGCTCCTCAGTTCTGGCGACCACTCGCGCTTCCAACTGCTCATTAAATGCTTGAATTTCTTGCTGCTTGTTTTTCATCTCTGTGATTAACAAGGTATTTTCCAACGCAATTGCTGCCTGTGCGGTTAATAATTTCGTCAATTCAATATGCTCTGGATTAAATACTGAGGTGATTAAGTTATTTTCCAAATATAACACGCCTAAGAGTTTTTGTTGTTTGAGTAATGGCAAACACAAAATGGATTTTAATTGTTGTTTGACGACCACCTCATCGGTCATGAAATCACCAGTCGCGCTGGCATTCTCCAATACCACTGTTTCTAAAGTGCGATAAACATAATTCACCACCGCCCAACTCAAGGTTTCATCAGACAAGGCTTGATCGTTTTTAATTTCAATTTCTACGTTATCGTGTTTAATGCCTTTGGCTAAAATGTCCAGCGATTTATCATTTGGAATTAATAAATAGCCTTGTTTTGCCCCTAAACGTTCCATCACCGCTTTGATAATCACCTTTAATAACGAGTCAAAATTCAGCTGGCTCGTGATGCCGCGCGTGGCTTGCACCAAATAATTCACATCCAATAAATGCGCTAAGGTGATTTCAGCATTTTCATCAATGACCCGCGCTGTGGGCAGATTTAAAGAATAATTTTCAATTAACTGTTTCGCTTTAACCGTTGCGCCACAATGTTGATACGCACTCACCGCCCGTTGCAAATAATAATTGGTGTATTCGTGCTGGTTTTTAATGAGTAATTGCGCAAAGCGTTCTTTGATAAAACCTTCCAACAAAATAAATTTTTCTTTTCGGCAACAATCAATCGCATCCAAATAACAGCGACGCGCTTCACTAAAACTCTCGTAACGATGGGCGCGTTCTGCCAGCATTAAAGCAAAATACGGTTTTAAAATAACGCCTAACTCAGCCCAGGTTGCAACGCTTTTCAAACAATCCTCTAATAACAACCGCTCTCTCACATCATTAAGATTGAGTTGCAAGCCATTCAAATAGCGAAACACATACCAAAGCCGATTCAAAATATTGTCGCTTAAGCCACGCAAGTAAGGTTGTGCGTACATCAAATCCACCGCCGCTTGGCTGTAGTCGCCTAAATAATGATGCGCAATACCTTTTAAGGTGTAATAACCGCCAATCGAAACCACATGTTTATCGGCTTCCCATTTTTTTAATTTTTCCTCAATAAGTGTTTCAGATGACTGGCCGTCCTTTAAAGGACTGCCAGTCATTAACCTTGACCACCCCTCTAAAGCACTTTCTGCTAAGCCTAATGACAAGGACAAATTAAATTTTTGCGAAAACGTAATGCACTCTTGCGCAATCTCAGTAACTTTCTGTAAATCAGTACCTTGCGTGACCAAATGCCAAATATACGGGCCATAAGACAAGCCGGCGTTGTACAAATCGCCACAGGTTTTACCGCGATGAATATTTTGTTGGCACTCGCTGATAATCAATTCTGAATTTTTACGGTTATGCCGATTTGTCCATAAAATCCCATTAATGCCTTTGGTTGCACCAAACGTATCAGGATAACGTGCGGCTAATGCCATGCCTAAATCTTCATAACGAAACGATAAGTCATATTGTTTTTTGCGCTGCAAATACAAACCCATCATCGAAAATCCATAAATCACCGATTCATCCACGCCGCCAGCTAAACAGTTTTCAGTTGACTGAATCGCTGCCAAATACAATTGCGGCACCATACCTGCCAAATAATAGTCTGGAATGAGTTCGCTATAAATGCCGGTTTCAATTTGGGTACTGCGTTGATTGCTGGGGCTGACATCTAAAATTTCTTGCCACACATCGCGCTTAGGCTGATGAATTTGCGCAAAAATCACAGCGGCTCTGTTTAACGCTTCGGCATCACTGTCTGGAATAGCGCGATTAAAAAAAGCTAAGCCGCGATTTCCCAATTCAATCGCGCGGTTAAAATTGCCTAACGACGATAAGCCGACGGTTTGCTCATACAAACAATCGACTTGATCTAAATCATTGCGCGATTGCTGCATTAAGGTGTTTAAAATCACTTCAGATTTATTTTGATTGCCTAACGCCATTTCAGTTCGCGCTAAGTATTTGTGCAAATTGAATAAAAACGCATAATGTTGATTCCAATCTTGATTGGGCATCAGTGCCAAGGCTTGTTGAAAAAAGAAATTGGCGTTATCCATTGCCAACGCCCGCAACGCAACCACGCCCGCCGCATAATTAAACTGCGCCACTCGCAATTTTTGCGCCTCGCTTAAGTCATCCGAATGCGCCTCAGCTAAATGCTCAACAATCGAAAACAGATTGGGCAATTCTTCCAGCGGGATGTTTTCTGGAATTTGCGCAATAAAACGGTCTGCAATTTGTTGGTGAATCTGTTGTTTTTTACTTGAGTTCATAAGACTAGCCGCCGCTGCTTGCACTTGGTCATGGAAAAACGCGAGGAATTCTTTTTCGCGTAATAAAATATTTTGCACAAAAGCCTCGCTCAAGGCTTTATATAACTGCGGCAAGCTTAAATCCGTCACCACCGCTAAATCGGCGGCGGCAAAACGTGCCCCTAAACATGCGGCAATTTCTAGCAAAGACTGTACCTGATTTGGCAATTTAGCGATTTTGTCTTTAAACAATTCCAGCGCGGAATCAGGAATTTTCGTATGGCGCAATTGTTGTTCTTCCCATTCCCATATTCCTTCGCTGCTTAAATGCAGATGCTGATAAGTATGCAGCCAACGCAAACTTTCATTGACAAACAAGGGGTTGCCAGCCGATGTGTGAAAAATAACCTCCGACAATGCCTGTGTGCGCAGCGGATAAGTATTCAAAATATACGCCGTCATCAAATTCACTTCGGTTAAACCTAACGCAGTTAAGCGAATTTCAAGCAGCGGTCTATCTTTGCTTTTTACTTTTTCTATCAAGCGCGTTAAGCGATGACTGGCATCCACTTCATTATGTCGATACGCGCCCAGCCAAAACAAATACGGATAATCGAGCAAGTTATCAAAAAATCGCTCCAATAAATCAAAACTTGCGCCGTCACACCATTGCAAATCATCAATAAACAGTGTTAAGGGATGCTCTTTGCTGGCAAAACAAGCAATAAATTTTCCGGCAACATCATTAAAACGATTTCGCGCCTCAATCGGTGGCAAATCAGGCACAGCCGCTTGCTTGCCAATAATCAACTCCAATTCAGGAATCAAATCGGTCATCAAATGCCCATTTTCACCCAAGCTTTTAGTGATGCGCTCACGCCAATAACTAATGCGCTGACTATCTTCAGTCAACAACGTTTTCATTAACGAGGTAAACGCCTGAATTAAGGTGCTATAAGGGATATGTTTTTTAAATTGATCAAATTTGCCGGCACAAAAATAACCATAATGATTCACAATCGGCAATTGTAATTCTTGAATTAAACGGGTTTTGCCAATTCCTGAAAGCCCTGAAATCAAAGCCGCTCTAAAAACGCCGGCGCAAACGGTAGAAAATTCATCTAAAAGTTGGTTTTTTTCATTATCGCGCCCCACCATTAACGAAGGAATGGTAATGCGATTGCTGTAATCTTTTTGTTTTAACGTAAACAGCGGCGTTTTATTTTCTTGCAATTCCAATAAACACGCTAGCAAATCCTCTTTTAATCCAGTCGCAGTTTGATAGCGCATTTCAGGAGCTTTTTCCAATAAAATTGCCACAATATTCGCTAATATCATGGGAACATCAGAATCAGTTGTTTCTATTCTGGCGGGTATTTCAGCCAAATGGGAATGAATAATTGCAATCGGGTCGGCAAATAAAAACGGCGGATGACCTGTTAAGGCTTCATATAAAATCATCCCCAGTGCATATAAATCAGTGGTGTAATTGACTGAATATTTAATGCGTCCGGTTTGTTCGGGGGATAAATACGGTAAGGTGGAAACTCTAAAACTTTCTTCGTAAATAAAATGGCTAATTTGATTAATATCTAAAATGCGCACATCGTCAATCAATCGCGCTTCTAAGGTGTCTTCATTAATCAAAATATTATTTGGCTTAATGCCTTTGTGAATATGTCCGGCTTGATGATTTTCTGCTAAACGCTCTGCAATAGAAATTACCACTTTCAGCACAGAAATATAAGATTTTTTTAATTCAGGCACATACGCTTGCCAATTTTTTAAAGGACTGACTGTTTTAAAGGTTTGTTGTTTATTTAGCCATTGCGTGAGGGTAATTCCTTCACAAAAATTGCGCACTAAAAACAAATTGTCACGGGTGGGAGTTTCAAGAATAGGAATCAACGTATATGGCAATGACAATTCTGAAAGTTGTTCAATTTGTTGCTGCAAATAGGTTAATAAACCGGCTGAATTAAATTGCGGTTTAATCTGTTTTAAAACCAGAATTTGCGGATGTGTGGTGTGGGTGGATTGCACTTTGAAAACTTCAGAGTGCAGACTTTCCCCTAAGTTTTCTAACACCTGATAATTTAAGAGTGTTCGCATTTTCACATCCTACAGACAGGGGGAAATTTGTAAGTATTTGCTGATAGAGCGCGAGATTAGATAAATCTTGTTTGAAAGCAATAGTGCATTTTAGGAGGGAATTTCAAAAAAACACAAGAAAAACCTGTTTTTTCATTAACAGATTTTATGATCTGGAAATAGAGAGCTCTTATTTTTAGCAAAGCTTGTTTTCAGATAGGTAAGTTACGCGAAAAATTTCTAAGACGACTGGTCGTCTGGAAAAATTTTCACTCAAATATTGATGCAATTTGCTGATGTTTTAAAGATGATGACGATTTGGAAATTTAATTAGGAGCGTTCATAAAATAAGCTCGACAACTGTAGGTGCTAATTCATTCGCACAGTGCGGATAAATCCGCACCTACACAAAATAAACTTCCATAAGTTGTTTCGTGCTCATTCCTCAGGCAATCACATCCAAACCTTTTCTATCCACGACAGATAACAATTTTAGTGTTGCTCCTTTTGGTTTTGTTGCGCCTTGCTCCCATTTTTTCACCGCGCTGTCCGACACATTTAAATAAGCGGCAAAAACAGCTTGCGTTAAGCCTAACTTTTCGCGTAATGACACAATTTGACTCGGCGTATAATCTGGCACGGCTGGCAATGAATTTCTATCGAATTGCATTAAAGTGGCTTTATCAATTGCGCTTACGCTGTAAAGGTCTTTTGCCATTTCGTTCAGTGTTTCTTGAATGCTATTCATTGTTTATCTCCACTAAATTTTGATTATCAATTAAAACCTTAATCTGTTCATCTGTTAAACTCAGAAACGCTTCAGCCATTATCTTAAAACCTTCAAGCTGTTGTTTTGTAATATTATCTTGTTCTGATTTGGAAAAGCCGTGCGCAAAAATGACTTTATCCGCAACTTTCATCAAAAAAAGCACACGATACGCACTTCTTTTTCCTTGTCCTTGTTTTCCAATCCGCTTTTTATACAGATTTCCGCCTAAATTGGCATCCACTAAACCATTTTCTATTTCAATCACCGCTTTTTTCAGGTCAAGATCGCTCAAACCTTGTTTTTTAAACCATTTTTCAAATAAGCGATATTTAAGTCTTTAACGATGATAAGGATGATTATTCAAAATAGACCACGCGCGATAAATTTGTTCAGCAACCACAATCCGCACCATCGGATGTGGCAAAGTCAGATTGGATAAACGCCACGATTGATTAGCGCGTTCTTTCACGGCATCCGCTAATCCTTCAGGGCCACCGATTAACAGCGCGATATTTTGCCCACTTTCCAACCAATTTTTTAAATTGCCGGCTAATTCAGGCGTAGTCCAAGGTTTGCCGGGAATATCCAAAGTGACAAGATGGGTTCGCGGTGGCAACGCGGCAAGCATTTTATCGCCTTCCTCTTTCACAATTCGCGCCACGTCACTGTTTTTGCCGCGTTTTCCGGCGGGAATTTCTTTCAACACCAACTCACACTCGCGCGGCAGACGTTTCGCATATTCTTGAAAACCTTGCTGCACCCACGCGGGCATATTGTTACCAACAGAACACAAAATAATTTGCATGAAAAATGAGGCTCTAAAAAGATGAATAAAGGGATATGATTGTCTGAATCAAGATTTACAGAATTTTAGGATTAATTTGATGATGTATTTACACACAAATACTGTTTATCAAAAAAATCTTGTTCATCTTAAAATCCTGTAAATCTTGATTCAGACCATAAAAAGGCGTGTACTGCCTGCATTATAACAAAGCCCCCAAAAACAGGAGAAACACAGTGGAAGCAATGATTCGTTTAAGCGTTGCGCTGGCTATTTTTTTAGCCATGATTAGTTGGGAAGCTTTTAGCCCGCGCCGCAGTTTGCCGATTGAACGCAGGTCGCGTTGGCTGATTAATTTAGGTTTAGCAGGATTCAACATGCTGATGATGCGTTTAACTGTCGGCGGCGTTGCGTATTTAACTGCGATGAAAGCAACGCAACAGTCTTTCGGTTTATTAAATCAATTTACCAGTCCGTTGTGGTTTAAGATTTTGATAACACTATTGTTTTTAGATGTTGCGATTTATGCACAACACGTTTTAGCGCATCAATGGCAATGGTTATGGCGACTGCATCAAGTGCATCACACCGATTTGGAAATGGACGCAACCACCGCAGTGAGATTTCATCCGTTAGAAATTATGCTATCGATGGCTTACAAAGTGTTGTGTATTGTTTTGATTGGTGCAAATCCGTTAGCGGTGATTGCGTTTGAAGTGATTTTGAATGCGACCGCGACTTTTAATCACAGCAATGTTTATATTTCGCCTAGATTGGAGAAATGGCTGCGCTATGTGTTGATAACGCCGGATTTACACAGAATTCATCATTCGGTGATTCCCAAAGAAACCGACAGCAATTACGGCTTTTCGTTGTCGTGTTGGGATAAATTGTTTAAAACTTTTACGCCGCAGTCGCAATCGCCACAAACCGAAATGGCGATTGGTTTAGCGACTTTTAGAAACAAGGATGATTTAAATTTTTTGCGCTTGTTGATTCTGCCCTTTCAAGCATTAAAAAAACTTAAAAGGTTATTGTGATGATTTTTCAATATCCTGACAGCGTGATGCAAGTGTTTTGCAAAGCTCCGATTGCGGGGCAAGTAAAAACGCGCTTGATGAAAACATTAACTGCGGAAGATGCAATGCAAGTGCATATTGAATTAACCGAACGATTATTGAAACTTTTGCATGAAGCAGCGATTTGTCCGATTCAACTGTGGTGCAGTCCTACAACCGATTTTGCGTTTTTCCACAAACAAGCTGAAAAATATTCACTCACTTTGCGACAACAACATGCGGGGCAATTAGGCGCGAGAATGTTTCATGCGTTAAATGCAGGATTGGAAGATTTTCAACAAGCAATATTGGTGGGCTGCGATTGTCCGTCATTCACTGCGGAAGATTTTGTTGCAGCGATTACAGCTCTCAAAGAAGGCGTAGATGTGGTGTTAGCCCCGACAGAAGATGGCGGTTATAGCTTAATTGGCGTGAAACAGCCGCAAGCGCGGTTATTGAGCGATGTCGATATGCCTTGGGGAACAGCGCAAGTGTTAAGCAAAACGCGCGAGCGGATTTACCAACAACGACTTAAATCGCATGAAATAAAACTGCAATGGGATGTGGATACGCCGGAGGATTTGGCGCGGTATCAAGCGATGTGTTTGAAATAAACAGATTTTGAAAAATCTTAAGAGTCCTAAATACCCATCTTCCTTGTTGTAAAACTCTCGCAATCTCCGTTGCGTTTGATATGAAGGACTCTTTGAAAACTGCCAGACAAAATTTTAAGCAACAATCAACAGAGTAAAAAATCTTATCTGCCGAATTTTTTACGGAATTTATCAACACGACCTGCGGTGTCAACAACTCTTTGTTTGCCAGTATAAAAAGGATGGCAAGATGAACACACCTCAATATGCAAATCTTTTGCTAATACTGAGCCGGTTTCAAATTTATTACCACAACCACAGGTCACAGTAATTTGCGCATAGTTAGGATGAATTTCTGGTTTCATAATGATTTCACATTACCCACAATGGGGCTTACAGTTTTAAAAGGTAACTAGGTATAATACGAGTTCCTTAACAAAATCGCAACCACAATTAATATGCGCATCATTACTTTAAATGCTAACGGCATTCGCTCAGCTCAAACTAAAGGTGTTTTTGACTGGTTAGAGCAACAAAATGCTGATGTTGTTTGTATTCAGGAAACCAAAGCTCAAGCCGAGCAATTAACCGCAGCTGTGTTTCATCCGCAGGGTTATCATTGTTTTTATCACGATGCGCAAAAAAAGGGTTATAGCGGCGTAGCGTTGTATTGCAAAAAACAACCGGATCAAGTGATTAGTGGAATTGGCTGGGAAGATGTTGATTTTGAAGGGCGTTTTATTGAGGCGCAATTTGGAAAACTAAGCGTAATTTCGCTGTATTTAATGTCCGGTTCGTCTGGAGATGAGAGACAAGCTGTGAAATTTAATTTTCTGGAACGTTTTTTACCGTATTTGCAAGAATTAGCAAAAAATGGACGCGATTATGTGATTGCCGGTGATTGGAATATTGCGCATAAAGAAATTGATTTGAAAAACTGGAAAGGTAACACAAAAAACTCCGGTTTTTTGCCTGAAGAACGGGCGTGGATGGATGATTTATTTGCGACAAACGAATGGTTTGATGCGTTTCGACTCATTAATCAACAAGCAGAACACTATACTTGGTGGTCAAATCGAGGGCAGGCGCGGGCTAAAAATGTTGGTTGGCGGATTGATTATCAAATTATCAGCGCGGGATTGATGGATAAAGTGCAAGCGGCGAGTATTTACACCGAACAACGTTTTTCTGACCACGCGCCGTTAATCATGGATTACGATTATTCGTTTTAAAATTAAAAATCGCCTTTGGTTTTGCCACTGGTGGTTTTTAAGGGCTGACTGAATTGATAACAGGATGATATTGTATGAAAACCGATAGCTTATTTTACCGCTTGTTTCAACGTTGTCCGCAGTTAGCCACTGAATTATTAGAGCTAGAATTTAGCGGTGACAGTTATTGTTTTGTGTCCGAAGAAATCAAACAAACTGCGTTTCGTTTGGATGGTATTTTTAAACCGTTAAGCGATAATCCAAATCAACCGTTGATTTTTGCTGAAGTTCAATATCAGCCGGATGATGAATTTTACGGACGCTTTTTGAGTGAAGTTTTGCTGTATTTATATCGACAAAAACCGAATCGCACATGGTTGGCATTGGTGATTTATCCCTCGCGCAAAGTAGAGAAGCTTGGTGGCGTTGAATTGAATCCGTTTATGACATTGCCACAACTGCGCCGAATTTATCTGGAAGATTATCGCGATTGCCAAACACTGTCTTTAAATTTGGAGTTGATTCGCTTGATTGCCTGCGATGAACGGCAAACAGTCAATTTGGTGCAGGATTTGGTGGCGCGAAATGAAAAAATAGACACGGATACGCTGGATTTTATTGAAACTATTTTGGTGTACAAACTGCCCCGCTTGAGTCGGGAGGAGATTAGAAAAATGTTAAATGTGCAAAATGTTGAATTGAAACAGACCGTTTTTTATCAAGAAGTTTGGGAGGAAGGCAAGCAAGAAGGATTGCAGAAAGGTGAACAAATTTTGTTGCAACGAATGCTAACGCGGCGTTTTGGGCAGTTGCCGGATGAGATAAAAAACCGACTTAACCAAGCAAATGCGCAACAATTGGAACAATGGGCAGATGATTTGTTAGATGCGCCAACCTTAGAGGCGATTTTTAAGGATTCGTTGAATTAAGCATAATGGCAGAATACGCATTTACATAAAAACCGCCTTTGGTTTTTTGCCAAAAGGCGGTTTTTTGTAGGGCGATCACGTTTTTTGCCCACTATGATGTGTTTAATTTTAGGTTGTTGGTGTACAAAACAGCGTGTACACCCTACTCAAATATGAAGGAAGTTACTCAATACTGAATTTTAGTTTGAAGACTCAAATACATTGCTTTATAAGCTGAAGCGGCATCTTCATAATTCTCACAGTTTACCATTTCATTAATCTTTTCAAGTTCTGTCAACATAATTTCGTAGACTTGAGAACAGTCATTCCTTTGGTTAATTGCTGCGACAATTTTAGGCGAAACAGCATAATACTCAGAAATTAACTCATTGCCATTAGATTGTTTTGCCACATAACAATCGCGTAACTTACGCATTGAAACAAGTAAATTACAATCATCTGACAACCCTGCAAAATCAACACATGCTGTTGTTAGATAACATCCTCCTGGCTTTTTAAATCCACACATACATGTATCATTACTATCCATGTTCATATGAGAGGATTCTGGACAAGCCCAACGACGATTATAGTTGATAGTATCAGAAAATATGCCACTTTCAACCATGTATGTTCCACAGCTATTACACTGCCGCGCATCATCTGGATTATCGTGACCACAACGCTTGCATGTTCTATACCAATAAATTTTTGACATTATCGTTTCCTTTCGATATTAGGAGCCATTAAACTCATATTTGATTGTCCTTCCGACTCATTCAAATAAGGATTAAAAGCATTTGGATTAGTCGACATATTGCTACCTGTAAATTTATTTACAAGTCTGTGAGCTAAAGCCTCTGCTTTTAGCTGAGAGCGATATTCCAGCTCATTTCCAATTGCATCAGGCAAATTCATAATATCTTTAAGCGTTGTCATAATGGTTCTCTTTAACTTAAGTTGTTATTATTTTTTTGGGTTAATCACTTTCTCTACTTTTTCTTCAACACTCCATCTAACTTTGTCAGATTGTGAAGGTTGTTTTTTAGAATTGTTATCACCTTGTTTTTTGTTTATCCCATCATTTTTGCTATTAGGAAGCATAGGTTTCTCCGAATTGAATTATAGATTGACAATTGTCATTTTAAACTCCCTCAAGTTTGTTACAATAAAGCCACACAGAGAATTTGTCAGTAGGAATGAGATAATGTCAGTAAACGATAAAATAAGATTGATTCGAGAAGCAAAAGGCTTAACGCAAGAACAAGTCGCTGAAAAATTAGAGATGTCACCGAATGCTTACGGCAATATTGAACGCGGGGAGAATGACCCAAAATTATCAAAGCTACAAAAAATAGCCGAAATATTTGAAATAGAGTTATCTGAACTCGTAGATTTAAGCGAAAAAGGAACTGTAACTATAAACTTTTCTAATCAAGAAAACAGAAAGTCACCTAAAAGTAAAATTTGTATTAGTTTGCCAAATTCTGAATTAGAAAAACAATTGCTGATTAATGAGTTAAAAGACAAAGAACTTGCCATGAAAGATAGGGAAATTGCGTATTTAAAAGAACTTAATGAGTTATTGAAAGTTAAAGCTTAAATTTACTTTTTCTCGATTAAATTCTTCTCATCATCATCTTGATAATGCGATTTAGGAATAAAAAACCGCGCAAACAACAATCCTGCTTCAAACAACAAACAAATTGGCACAGCCAATAAAGTTTGCGATAAAGCATCCGGTGGAGTTAAAAACATTGCCACCACAAACGCGCCAACAATAATATACGGACGCGCTTCTGAAAATTGCTGCGGAGTCACCATACCTGTCCAAACCAATACAATGGTGAAAATCGGCACTTCAAACGTTACCCCAAATGCGAAAAATAAAGTCAGGGTAAAATCTAAATATTTGGCAATATCGGTCATCACTGCCACGCCGACGGGCGCGGTAGTTGTTAAAAAAGCAAATACCAACGGCAAGACAACGAAATACGCAAATGCAACTCCGAGATAAAAAAGCGCGGTGCTGGCAATCAGCAATGGCAAAATGAGGCGTTTCTCGTGCGCATACAAACCGGGAGCAACAAATGCCCAGATTTGATACAAAATCACCGGCACGGCAATAAATCCAGCGCAAACCAGCGAGAGTTTAAACGGAGTGAAAAACGGTGAAGCTACGTCAATCGCTACCATCGTGCTGTTGGCAGGCAAATGTTTGAGCAGCGGTACGGATAAATAGCTGTAAATTTCGTTAGCAAACGGTGCTAAACATAAGAATATCAGCAGCACAGCCAGCACAATATTTAACAGGCGGCTGCGTAATTCAATCAGGTGGGAAAGAAAAGGTTGTTCGCTGTCAGCGTGGGAATTATCGTGTTTCATCAGCGTTTGTATTCAAATCTGACAAGTCTTTAACACCTGTCAGGTTTTTTTCTGCGTTAGAATGCGCAAGATCGGCAAGATGCTCAATGTCGTTTTCAACCGCATGAAGCTGCATTTGTTGTTCGCGCATTTGCTGCTCAAACAAAGCTTGTTGTTCTTGCATGATTTGCTTCATTTCTTCCAGTTGTAATTCATGGTGAATTTCAGCGCGAAGGTTGGCAGAAATCGCCCGCATTTTCCCCAGCCAAAAACCCACCACTCTGGCAACTTTTGGCAATCGTTCAGGGCCGATGACCAGCAAGCTGACTAAGCCAATCATCAGCAATTCAGAAAAACCGACATCAAACATTATTTTTCAAGCGGCGATTTAGTTTCAACACGCGCTTCGCCTTCAAGGGTTGCACCTTCGGTTTTGCTGATGTTTTGCTCGTCTTCGCCTTCTTTCATCGCATCTTTAAAACCTTTTATCGCGCCGCCTAAATCCGAACCGACGTTTTTTAGTTTTTTAGTGCCAAACACCACCATCGCAATGGCTAACACAACGAGTAAATGTGGAATACTAAAACCCATGATGGACTCCTTAAGGGAAAAGTTTTTATTGGTCGCGGCTGGCTTTTTCTTCTAAACCGGACAGCCCAAATCGCCGTTGTAATTCTTTTAATACGTCATCGGGATGTAGGTTTTGTTGCGCTAACATCACCATGCAGTGAAACCACAAATCAGCGGTTTCGTAAATAATTTGTTCTTTGTCGCCGTTTTTTGCGGCAATCACGGTTTCAGTGGCTTCTTCACCAATTTTTTTTAAAATGGTGTCTAAGCCTTTATGATACAAGCTGGCAACGTAGGATTTGTCGGCAGATTGGGTTTTGCGTTGTTCGAGTACTTCAGCGAGCTGGGATAGAGTATTATTCATTTTTCAAACTTCAATCAGTATAAAAATGTGCATATAATTCTTCTGCACTGATAAAACGGCAGGCTTGGCGCATAATGGCTTTGCAAGTTCCAATATCTAGTTCATCGTGATTTGGAATAGTTAGAATTTGTTTTTGATTTTGCACCATACGAGTCAATTTGATATGGCTACCGCGTTGCGATGCAATCGTAAAACCGAATTGTATAAAAATCGTCAAAATCTGTTTTGCTGTTAAGCGTTTTAATTTAGGCACAAACCGATTCCATTTCGTAATTAATAATAATCGGCGGGTGCGGAGCAAATCCTAAACTGGCTAAATCTTCTCCCTCTAAATGCAAACTGATAGCGTCGCGCAAGTTTTTAACCACCGCATCTAATGTCTGTCCTTGCGTCACAATAGGCAGTTCAATACATTCTGCAATAAAGCCTGATTCTTCGCCTGCATAAATTTGTGCTTTGATGGTGTAATACATAGCAATTTTAATTTTTTTGATTAACAAATGGCAGATTTAGCGGTAAATTTCAGCAGGATTTTTCAAAACTGGCTCAATCGTTTGCCATTGTCCATCAATCAATTGCCGATAAAAACAGCTTTCTCTTCCTGTATGACAGGCAATGCCGCCTTCTTGTTCGATTTTCAATAAAATCACATCTTCGTCGCAATCGAGTTGAATGCTAATGATTTTTTGCCGATGACCGGATTCTTCGCCTTTGCGCCATAATTTATTGCGTGAACGCGACCAATACACCGCATAGCCTTCTTGCGCGGTTAAAGCTAAGGATTCGCGATTCATCCAGGCGAACATTAATATTTTGCCTGTGTTGGCATCTTGCGCAATGGCGGGAACTAAGCCATCCGCTGTCCAGCGGATTTCATTAAGCCAACCGCTCATAATCGTACCTCAATTCCCCGCTCTGCCATTCGTTGCTTCGCTTGCGCAATCGTATATTCCCCAAAATGAAAAATACTCGCTGCCAACACCGCATCGGCTTTGCCTTTCAAAACCCCATCAGCTAAATGATCTAAATTCCCCACGCCACCGGAAGCAATCACTGGTACAGAAACCGCTTCACTTACCGCACGAGTCAAAGGCAAATTAAAACCGCTTTTCGTGCCGTCTTTATCCATGCTGGTCAACAGAATTTCACCTGCACCGAATTCGACCATTTTCACAGCCCACGCAACGGCATCAATTCCTGTAGGTTTGCGTCCGCCATGCGTAAAAATTTCCCAACGATTCGGCTCGCCTTCGCTACTGACTTTTTTCGCATCAATCGCCACCACAATACATTGTGATCCGAAACGTTCAGCGGCTTCTTTGACAAATTCTGGTCTAAACACTGCCGCGCTGTTAATGCCGACTTTATCTGCCCCGGCATTTAACATGGTGCGAATATCGTCTAAAGTACGAATCCCGCCGCCGACCGTCAATGGAATAAACACTTCACTGGCAACTTGTTCAACCACATGTACCATCGTGTTGCGTTCATGATGTGTGGCTGTAATATCTAAAAAAGTAATTTCGTCCGCGCCTTCACGGTCATAGCGGCGGGCGATTTCAACAGGGTCTCCAGCGTCTCGAATATCAACAAACTGCACGCCTTTTACAACGCGACCGTTATCAACATCTAAGCAAGGAATAATACGTTTGGCGAGGCTCATACGACTTTCCTTTTTTCACTAGGACATTCGACAGTTCCAATTCCAAAAAAATGAGCATAATTAAAATTAAGGCGCAAAGTTAATATGCTCCTTCTTGTTTCTGCTTCTGTTGTTATATAAAGCAAATCAATTAACTCACTCAAAGGGTCTTCTTGATGTTCAGCCCATTCTTTTTTAACAAAAACATCAACAAGATAAACACCTTGATAAATTTCTTCAAAATCAAGAATAGGGGTATTTTCAAAAGAAGCATAACCTTTTTCAATACAAGCATTTTTAAACCTTTCTAACGCTTGATTTAATTGTTCTCTATCCATTTTAATAACCCATTCTCATCGTTTAATAATTGAATAAATGCCTTAACTTCTGCTGCTTTTTGAGATCCTATCGGCAAATAACGTGCTTGTTCGCTCCATTGTATACGCTGATTGTTGTTATTCGTTGAAATAGACATTAAATATCCATAAGTCTTCATTAACTTAGCGTTATTATCTTTTGCAAGCTGAAATTTTTTAACTAACCCACTGTAAATGAATAATATTTTTAAGTCATGTGTTTGAATGGATGTTTTAACCTCACCAATAATTGCTTTAGAAATATCGTCAAGCATAAAATCTTTACTAAATAAACCATCAATATCCCAGTGCTGACAGATTTTGGCTTTCAACATTAATTCAACGCTATATCCCGCCAAATAAAACGCACCATCATATTTACCAGCATCACATAAAATTTCCGCTTCACTTAATCGTAGATAAGCGAGATTTTTTATTTCTTGCGAGCTATTCATTCATAAGTCTCAGCAATTTTCTCAGCTTGCGCAAAATCCAACGTGCCTTCATAAATCGCCCGTCCGGTAATCGCGCCCATAATCCCTTCATGCGCCACTGCACCGAGAGCATGAATATCATCCATATTGGTAATTCCGCCGGAAGCAATCACCGGAATTCTAATCGCGCGGGCTAAACGTGCTGTGGCTTCCACATTTACACCTTGCATCATCCCATCTCTGGAAATGTCCGTATAAACAATCGCTTCTACGCCATTAGCTTCAAATTTTTGCGCTAAATCAACCACATCATGGTGCGATAATTTAGACCAGCCATCCACAGCGACTTTGCCGTCTTTCGCATCCAATCCCACAATAATATGACCTGGAAATTCAATTGCCACATCCGCGACAAAGTGCGGAGTATTCACCGCTTTTGTGCCAATAATAACGTATTGCACCCCCGCATTCAGATAAGCCTCAATGGTTTCTTCATCACGAATCCCGCCACCGATTTGAATCGGCAAGTCAGGATACGCCGCTGCGATGCGATGCACAACGTCTGCATTTTTGGGTTTTCCGGCAAACGCGCCATCCAAATCAACCAAATGAATCCGTCTTGCTCCGGCTTCTACCCAACGACCTGCAACGGCCACTGGATCATCTGAAAACACCGTATCATCTTCCATGCGACCTTGGCGTAAACGTACACATTTTCCTTCTTTTAAATCAATAGCGGGGATTAATAACATACAAAAAAACCTCAAGAGGCGGGTAAGGAGTAAAAACTAGAGATTGCCTTCCCAATGTAAAAAATTCTTTAACAACTGTAAACCAACAGTTTGACTTTTTTCAGGATGAAACTGCACGGCAAAAATATTCTTTTGCGTTAAAGCGCAAGCAAACGGCACAGGATAATCACTGGTTGCGGCAATCATTTCTGTATCATTTGGCACGGCATAATAACTATGCACAAAATAAAAGCGGCTGTTTTGGGCAATGTTTTCCCACAGCGGATGATTGCATTGTTGTTGCACTTGATTCCAGCCCATGTGCGGAATTTTCAACACGTTACCTGATTCATCCAGCAAGGGTTGTGGAAAATGCACAACCTGTCCTGACAGAATATTTAAGCAATCGGTGTGATTATTTTCTTCACTATTGCTTAACAAAGCCTGCATTCCTAAGCAAATGCCTAACAGCGGTTTTTGCAAAGCAACTTCTTTGATGACATCGGCTAAGCCGGTTGCTTGCAAAGCGTGCATACAGTCACGAATTGCGCCAACACCGGGAAAAACAACGCGCTCTGCTTGTTTGATGATATTGGCATCTGAAGTGATTTGCACATCTACATCGGGAGCTGCGTGTTGCAAGGCTTTGGCAATTGAATGGAGATTGCCCATTCCATAATCAATAACGGCGACTTGGGACATTTTTTAAAAAAACTGATTCAAATGATAAGTTTGGTAAGGTAAGCGATAACAATTACCTTCTTTTGGTGTTAATTTGCCTTTTTGTGTGTCGCTATTTTTCTTGAATAAGACACGTTTATAAGCATTAACTTTGATTTCCTTCTTGTTTTTAGCGTTATTCGCAAGGTTTATCCTATTAATAATAAAATCGAAAAACAACTTCCCCGAATCTAATTGATGCTTAGATTTATCGTCAGTTTTAGTTTTTAATTCTATCAACAATACATATACAGCATCTTCATTCTGATAAACAATAATATAATCGTTTTTTGTTAATAACCCTGCATATCCTTCTTCTTTCCCTGTTTTAAAATAGGGAAAAATAAAATCGAATGATGTATTTTTTTTATCTTTTAATACCTCATCAGAAACATCAAATTGAAGACAAACAATATCCGTATCTTCAGAAAATTTAAGTTCAGCACAATCATCACTCGCTTTAATTTCTTCAAGCTTAAATTTATTGTTACTCGATGGAACCACAAATCTATTGTGAATAACATCTTTCAACAAACTAGGTACTGAGGTCATATTCAAAATCAACCTTCTTGTGATGCAAAATAAATTTCATTTGCCGCGCTATTTAATGCGTTGCTTACTTGATTAAATGATTCGGTAATGATTCCTTCTACATTATCTTTTTTCATAACATCAATTGTTTTTTCTTTAAACAGGTAAGCAGATACTCGATTTACATCTAATAATTCATCATCTTTATAGTTATATGCTTTCATTAAAGATGCTTTTTCTGAAAACTCTTTTCGCAACATCATTAAATTATTTAATTCACTCATAAAGTAATCACTATGCGTGCTGACAACAACTTTTAAACCTGCATTCACTAATTGCGCTAAAAGCCGTGCGACTAAACGCTGATTTTCAGGATGTAAATTAAGCTCTGGCTCATCAATCATTAAATAATCGCCTTTTTTCGCTGAGTGCTTTAAATAAAAGACCAAGCCAAATAAAGTCTTAACCGTTGAAGAGCTAAAATGTAAAGGTAATTTAATCTTGCTTGAGTTTGGCGCAAAAGATATATTGCCAAAATCATCAATTTCGTAACTACCATTGACTACATTGTTTTGTAGTGCTTTTGCATATTCACTATAGTCGCTTGTAATATCTTGAAAACCTTTCATATTGATATTGCTAAGAAACTGCAAATAATCTTTAATAGGTTCAGCATAACGCGCACCTGTGACACCATGCAACAACTGCATTGCGTCAACATTATCATTTTGTGATTCTTGCAATAAAAAATTACGAACACTAAATAACTCTTTATAAAATAAGTTAATTCCTGCTCTTTCAGCAGGTAATAAAAAGGATTTTCTGTTTAACTCATTATAAGAAAAGAACCATCCTGAAAATATTGTCCATATTAAGTTTTTTGAAATTCGATATTGCAAAGAACCAGCAACTATATTATTGGCATTAACCAGTTCTAAATAAATTTTAGCTTCGGCGTTATTAACTATCCATGTCCACTCCCCAAGTCCGCCAGAATAACTCATTTTGTCTCCGAAAAAATCCCCTTCTTTTATTTTAGCCAGAATTTCATCATTTGAAACACCAAATTGTAATTTAATTTTTGTATTAACAAAATGTTCATTGGGTACGCCAAATAAAGTAGAAATATTATTATTAAAATCCATTCCAATATAACTAAGCATTTCCGCTTTATATTTAGTAAGAATTTCTTCTATATCTATACAGTAATTACCGGTTTGTTTGAGAGTATCAACAATAGGTTTAACAAAATCTAAAGTAAAACTCGTATTAAATCTGCGTCCAAATAAGGCATAAATTGAATACATCGCATACGTTTTCCCCGAATTATTTTTACCGCAAAAGATCGTAAAATCATTCAGTTCAACACTGCCTTGCTCAATACAACCTAAGTTTTCAAACGTGATTTTCATTATCTAAAGAGAACCTTTAGTAGATGGCATAATCCCTGTCATGCGCGGATCAGCGGTAATCGCCATGCGCACAGCACGACCAAACGCTTTGAACACAGTTTCGGCAATATGATGCGCGTTGCGACCTTTGAGATTATCAATGTGTAGTGATACGCCAGCGTGATTAACAAAGCCTTGAAAGAATTCGCGGAATAAATCCACATCAAACGAACCTATCATGCTGCGGGGAAAATCTACATCCATATATAAGCCTGGACGACCGGAAAAATCAACGACCACACGGGATAACGATTCATCTAAAGGAACGTAGGCGTGACCATAGCGAAACAAACCTTTTTTATCACCTAAAGCTTGCGCAAACGCTTGTCCTAAGGTAATGCCAATATCTTCAACGGTATGATGAGCATCAATTTCCAAATCGCCGACACAATGAATGTCCATATCAATGACACCGTGTCTTGCAACTTGATCGAGCATGTGATTTAAAAAAGGAACGCCGGTGGTAAATGCGGCTTTGCCTGTGCCATCCAGATTGATAGCAATGGTGATTTGCGTTTCAAGCGTGTTGCGCTCAACCCGCGCAGTGCGTGGTGTCATGACCTAAAAGACAGATAAAATGAAAATATGCGTCATTTTACTATGAATTGCCTGTCTTAGGCAGTGTTTGTATGGGATTTTAATGAGGGAAATTACAGAGAGGAAATCCTGACAGGTGTTTGAGTCCTGTCAGGTTTTGTTCTGCGTTAACGGAAAACGCTAAACTTTACTCATTAAACGCTTACGCCGCTTCTCTGGAAGCACGTTTACGTTCGTTTTCAGTCAACAATTTTTTGCGCAACCGAATAGATTTTGGTGTAACTTCCACCAACTCATCATCTTCAATAAACTCTAAAGCTTGTTCCAAAGTCATTTTCTGAATTTTATCCAAAGTCAGCGCGTCATCAGTACCAGAAGCGCGAACGTTGGTTAATGGTTTTGGTTTGGTAGGATTCACAGTTAAATCATTATTGCGTGAATGCAGTCCCACCAACATACCCTCGTAAACTTCTTCGCCATTCACCAAAAACAAATCGCCGCGTTCTTGCAAGGGGAACAAAGAATAAGCGACCGCTTTGCCTTTCGCCATTGAAACCATCACACCGCGTTGCCGATGACCTAATTCGCCCGGTTTTACAGGATCATAACTGTCAAAAACGTGATACAACAAACCAGAGCCGGAAGTGGCGGTTAAAAACTCTGTTTGAAAACCAATCAAACCGCGTGATGGCATCCGGTATTCCAAACGAATTCGACCTTTGCCATCAGGAATCATATTGGTCAAATCGCCTTTGCGCTCGCCCAATTTCTCCATTACTGTGCCTTGGTGTTCTTCTTCGACTTCGACTGTGACCAATTCATACGGCTCACATTTTACGCCATTGATTTCTTTCACAATCACTTCAGGACGCGATACGCCCATTTCAAAGCCTTCGCGGCGCATGGATTCGATTAGCACCGATAAATGCAGCTCGCCACGACCGGAAACTTTAAACTTATCAGGGTCGCCACCGTCTTCAACGCGCAACGCCACGTTGTGTTGCAATTCTTTTTCCAAACGTTCACGAATTTGTCTGGACGTGACATATTTACCTTCTAGTCCACAAAACGGTGAATTATTGACTTGGAAAGTCATCGTCACAGTTGGCTCATCAATTGACAGCGCAGGCAACGCTTCGACCGTATCAGGATGACACAAAGTTTCAGAAATTTGCAGTTTTTCAATCCCGCAGAAAGCAACGATTTCACCGGCTGAGGCTTCTGTTACTTCCACACGCTCTAAGCCGTCGAATTCAAAAATTTGCAACATTCTGCCGTTACGGGTTTTACCTTCGCTATCAATCAAGGTTAATGGTTGATTCTTTTTAACTGTACCGCGTTGAATTCGTCCTACACCGATTAAACCGACATACGAGTTGTAATCCAGACTGGACACCTGCAATTGGAACGGGCCTTCAGCATCTACTTTCGGTGGACTTACCATGTCAACGATGGTTTGGAATAACGGAGTCATGTCGCCTTCGCGCACATCGCTGGTTAAGCCTGCGTAGCCATTTAAAGCGGATGCGTAAACGATTGGGAAGTCCAATTGTTCGTCAGTTGCGCCTAAGCGGTCAAACAAGTCGAAAGTTTGATCCACAACCCACTCAGGTCGCGCACTAGGACGATCAACTTTGTTGATAACTACGATAGGTTTTAAGCCTAAGGCGAAGGCTTTTTGGGTTACAAATCGCGTTTGTGGCATCGGGCCGTCAACTGCATCAACCAATAATAATACCGAGTCCACCATAGACAAAACCCGTTCGACTTCGCCACCGAAGTCTGCATGTCCTGGGGTGTCAACGATGTTGATGTGGTAGCCGTTCCAATCAATCGCAGCGTTTTTTGCCAAAATGGTGATGCCGCGTTCTTTTTCTTGGTCGTTGGAGTCCATCATGCGTACGCCAAGTTTTTCGTGAGCTTCAAATGTGCCAGATTGTTCCAGCAGTTTGTCAACGAGGGTGGTTTTGCCATGGTCAACGTGGGCGATGATGGCGATGTTTCTTAGTTTTTCAATCACAGTGTATTTAATTTAAAGGTTAAAGAATAAGGGACTTGCGCAATGGCAAGATAGTTTGTGTATTATTTGAAAATCGGCAGGTAGTAATATTTTTTGCAGAGGGAAGTCAGTTTTTGTACAGTTCAAATCTTCTACTATCGTAATGAAATGATACTAAATCACCATCCTCATCTAGCATTGCTAATACAATATCTAGTGGTTCACGAAAATAAGGACTTCCTGTTTCTTGCTCATGCTCTATAAGGGGGGCTGTTAATATTTCTAATACAACAGCAGGTTGACCTTCATTTGGAAGTTTTTTATTGCGCAATCCATTTTTCCATACCACTAAATCACGCTTTTTGAATTTATTCTCAATCAACAATAAATCAATTTTTTTTAATAATGATTCTGTATATTCAAAATCATAATTTAGTTCAGACTCATTCTCTGAGTTATCTATTTCATAATCAGACATAATTATCTCTTATGTTGTTATTAGCAAGCTTCATAGAATTGATGATTAATGTAAATTTATTCTGCAAATTTAAACCAGAATTCTTTATCTTTTGTTCATTATCTATAGGTAATTTTAAAGGTGATTTTTTCCAAATCTGACTTCTAACTTCACTTTTCTGTCCACTTAAGTAAAGGTTATCGCGCCCATAAACAATTTGTCCATCTGGCATAAATAATGTCATTAAATCAAACTCAGGAGTTTCATCAATTGAAATAATAATTTCCAGTTTTTTTTCAAAACTGATTTTTATTTTATTTTTATTTTTTTCAATAGATTTCAATTTTTGGTTGAGAAAATGCGTTATAACTTGGTAAAAAGAATCTACTGCTATTTCATTAGAACTTGCTATTTCCCTGTTATTTTGTTTAATTATCCAATTATCCGCATCTATCCAAAGTGTTGAACTACCGATTGTTAAACCATCATCATCTATTTTTTTTCCCAATTCAAAACGACAAATAGAACCATAGACAAGCTCTCCGCCCCAACACCTTAGCATTACTAAACTACTTATCGGAAGTTGTTTCGATAATTTTGTATTTCCCATAATCAATAGTCTCTTTATTTTTAATTCTTGTACCAATTTCAATTAAATCCTTGAAACCTAAATTTGCCCCCATTTCACGCGAGAGCCTTTCTATTGTTCTTTTAAACTTTTCTCCCAAAACCTTGTCAGTTGAAAGGGTTATCAGCGTTTCAGCATCACGAACTTGTCTATTTTGTGCCTGATTATTTTTAGGGCGACCTTTTTTCTGCTTGTCATCGTTATCTTTTTTCACCGTAAAAGTCCATCATAAAAATCAAGACTGTTCCCACGGCAAGCCATGAAACCGCCAGCCACCCGTTGTGCCGCGATGCTTATTCGCATCCAAATTACCTTCAAAACCTTCCAAAATATTAATCAAATGCGTAAAACCTGACTTTTCCAAAAGATTCGCAGCTTCCAACGAACGCACACCGCTCCGGCACAGCAGCAAAATTGGTCTATTTTTATCTGCCACAATCTGACTCAGCTGCTCAACAAACTGTTGATTCACCTGCCAATCTGGAAACTCTTTCCAAGCGATATGCACGATATTACACACCGGACGACCTAAAAAGGTATGCTCCATTTTTGTACGCACATCAATCATCACCGCGTTTGAATTTTCCTGCATAAAAGCAAAAGACTGTTTTGGGTCTAAATTTTCAATCATGTTTTTGTCCTATGAATAAAGCTTCGTTGCGTTCCGCATATTCAACACAATCAACTAGCCCGTGCTCTGGGTAAAAATAACCTTCAAAGGCGAAAATAACGACAACAATTTGTTTGTAGCTAACAGATTGCAGGATTATGCGGCGGGGAATCAGTGATTTTTATCTGAGTTTGAGAAGGTAAAAAAGCAAACCACCTCGTTTAATCTTGCCATTATCTCACGACAAAACCTAGGGTCAAGAAATCGAACACTATCTTAAAAATCACTAGCAAAAAAAAAGGGGCTTTAAAGCCCCTTTTCCTATCACCGCAAAAATTAACGGTTGTAGATGTACATTGTCACTTCAAAACCAAAACGTAGGTCTGTGTAAGCTGGAGTTTCCCATTTCATAATATCTGCCTCTAGTGTTTTATAAATGTTCTAGCTTGGTTATAAGCTGTTTTGAATTATAAGATGATAACTTTTATTAAGCAACTATTGCCATTGTAGTTACAGAACTTGTTGCTTGATTGCATCTTGCTGCGTTGCCCTTTCCTTACCATAAAATGCAAGCATTTCTCAGTTTAAAACTCTCTAAGCTTTTGATATTTTAGTAAGTTAATTTTACAAATCACTCTTTTCAAGTGTTTTTTTAACAGAAAAGAGTTATTATCAATTACCTACAACAAAAACAATGAAAATATGAGGTGAATCATGGGTGGAGTTATTGAGTTATTTTTTGTGATGATGGTGATAGCAAGCTTGGCATTTGCACCATTAGGTTATTTTATTTATATGTACACCAAGAAAAATGGTGAGCCTTTTGGCAACATAGAGCCGCATGGCGACACCGAATCCCCACTGTTAATTGCTGTTGAAAAAGCGATTAAAAAAGTCAAAAGTTTTATCTAAAAAACCTACAAACAAATACGCCGAGAACTCTTAACTTTGCAAAAAGTGTCTCGGCGTTATTTTTTCTACTAAAAATGTCCTCAAGCGATAGCCAAGCTGTGCAAAACATCAGCGATTTTCAACAAAAACTATACGCAAAATTACGCGAAGTTCCTGCGGGGAAAGTCACCACCTATCAAGATCTAGCCCTTGCGATTGGTAGTCGCGCTTATCGCGCAGTTGGCACGGCAATGAATAAGAATCCTTTTGCTCCTGAAGTTCCCTGCCATCGCGTGATAAAAGCGAATGGTCAAATCGGTGGGTTTGCTCACGGTTCTGCACAAAAAATGAGTTTGCTACTAGAGGAGGGTGTGGAAGTTTTCGATAACAAAATTGATTTAAGCCGATTTAGACATCATTTCATTATCGAAAACGATTAAGAAAAGTTGCTTTAAACTGTCGCTTTTTTATGCGCCCAAACAAACATTCCTGCGCCAATCAGAATCATCGGCACCGATAAAATTTGCCCCATCGTCACCCAATCCAACGCTAAATAACCTAAATGTGCATCGGGCATTCGATAAAATTCGACAAAAAACCGCACACAGCCATAAACGCACAGTACCAAACCTGTTGGAGCCATCACCGGACGTTGTTTTTGGGTGTAAATCCACATAATCGCAAACAACAAAATCCCTTCCAATCCGGCTTCGTAAAGTTGCGATGGATGTCTTGGCAAATCGCCTCCATTTGGGAAAACCATCCCCCAAGGCACATCAGTCGTTCTGCCCCATAATTCGGAATTAATAAAATTGCCGATTCGCCCCGCACCCAAACCAATCGGACAGAGCGGCGCAATAATATCGGTCAGTTGAATCATGGTGCAGTTGTGTTTTTTGCCGAAAAAATACATCGCCACAAACACGCCCAACATGCCGCCATGAAACGACATGCCTCCATGCCAAATTTGAAACAGCGTCAACGGATCATCTAAAAACTTGGCGAATTGATAAAACAAAATATAGCCAATCCGCCCGCCTAAAATCACGCCCAACGCACCGAAATACACCAAATCTTCAATTGCTTCCGGCGGCACAGGCGAATAAGGGCGTTTGGCACGTTCTTTTCCTAGCAGCCACACTGCGGCAAAACCGATTAAATAGGTAATCCCGTACCAATGAACTTTTACAGGCCCTAAAGCCAAGGCAATCGGGTCTATGTTTGGGTAATTAAGCATGGTTATACGTCCAGGTTGGCAACATCGAGGGCATTTTTGACAATGAAATCGCGGCGCGGCTCAACCACATCGCCCATTAAAGTGGTGAAAATTTCATCGGTAGCAATCGCATCTTCAATCGTCACTTGCAACAAGCGGCGATTATTGGAATCGAGCGTGGTTTCCCAAAGTTGCTCAGGGTTCATTTCGCCCAGACCTTTATAGCGTTGAATTTGCTGACCTTTTTTGACTTCTTTCATCATCCATTCAAAGGCTTGCTTGAAATTTGCCACAGATTGCTGTCTTTCGCCCATCCGAATAAATGCAGTTTCACTAAACAATCCGTTGGTGTCGGTGGCGTATTGCGCGATTTTTTTGTAATCCAAACTGTTGAAAAACGACGGTTGCAGAATAAAAACTTTGCTGTTGCCGTGCAATCGTTTGTCCACCGTAATGGTGTAATCCTGCGCATTGCCGTAATCCAAATCCAAACTAAAAACCGCGCCGCTACCTTCTTGATTTAGACGTTGTTGCAGACTTTCCAACCACGCGGCAAAACGGCTTTGGTCTTGCTGCATGGTGTCGCTAACCACTTCGATGTAGGTCAATTGCTCCAAAAACATCGCATCGTAACGCCGCGCTAAACGATTAATCACCAGCATTACGTCGGTAAATTCCTGCGCCAGTTTTTCCAAGCCTAAACCCTGAATAATCGGCGCGTTTTCGTCGGTTTGCAATTGCGCTTTGTCCAACGCCATTTGAATCAAATAGCTATTTAATCCGGCATCGTCTTTCACATAATGCTCTTGTTTGCCTTTTTTGATTTTGTACAGCGGCGGCTGGGCGATGTAAATATAGCCGCGCTCAATCAATTCCGGCATTTGCCGATAGAAAAACGTCAATAACAAAGTGCGAATATGCGAGCCGTCCACGTCCGCATCGGTCATGATGATGATGCGGTGATAGCGCAATTTGTCGGGGTTGTACTCTTCTTTGCCGATGCCGCAACCGAGCGCGATAATCAGCGTACCGATTTCTTCTGAGGAAATCATTTTGTCGAAACGGGCTTTTTCCACGTTCAGAATTTTACCTTTGAGCGGCAAAATCGCTTGCGTGCGACGGTCGCGCCCTTGTTTTGCTGAACCACCCGCAGAATCCCCTTCCACAATAAAAATTTCCGATAATGCAGGATCTTTTTCTTGGCAATCCGCGAGTTTTCCAGGCAAACCTGCAATATCTAAAGTAGTTTTACGGCGGGTCATTTCGCGGGCTTTCCTTGCTGCATCACGCGCTCTAGCCGCATCAATGATTTTCAACACAATGATTTTGGCAATGGTCGGATTTTCCAATAAGAATTCTTGCAACTTCTCATTCATAGTGGACTCGACCAGCGGTTTCACTTCCGATGACACCAATTTATCTTTGGTTTGCGACGAAAATTTTGGATCGGGCACTTTCACCGACAACACTGCCGTTAGCCCTTCCCGCGCATCATCGCCTGTGGTGACAACTTTCTCTTTTTTCGCTGCGCCGCTGGATTCAATATACTGATTGATGGTGCGAGTTAATGCGCCGCGAAATCCCGCTAAATGCGTACCGCCGTCGCGTTGGGGAATATTATTGGTGTAGCAAAACACGTTTTCTTGATACGAATCATTCCATTGCATCGCCACTTCCACCGTAACGCCTTCTTTTTCAGCAGAAAAATAGAACGTTTCAGGAAACAGCGGGGTTTTGTTTTTGTTCAAATGTTGCACAAACGCGCTGATGCCGCCTGCGAATTCAAACACGTCTTCTTTGCCATCGCGTTCATCTTTTAATGAGATGCGCACGCCGGAATTTAAAAACGACAATTCGCGCAGCCGTTTTGCCAAAATATCGTAGTGGAATTCAATGTGGGTGAAGGTTTCACCGCTGGGTTTAAAACTAATTTTTGTGCCGCTTCCTACAGCATCACCGACCATCGCTAAAGGTGCAACGGGTTCGCCCATCCGATAGGTTTGTTTATACAGTTTTCCGGCTTTGCGAATTTCTAATAATAATTCTTCGGATAACGCATTTACTACCGACACGCCCACGCCGTGCAAGCCGCCGGAAATTTTGTAGGAGTTGTCGTCAAATTTTCCGCCTGCGTGCAGCACGGTCATAATCACTTCGGCGGCAGAGCGTCCTTCTTCTTGGTGAATATCCACCGGAATGCCGCGCCCGTCATCCGCGACTGAGACATAGCCGTTGCTGTGAATGATTACGTCCACGCCTGTGCAATAGCCGGCTAGGGCTTCGTCTATTGAGTTGTCCACCACTTCAAACACCATGTGGTGTAAGCCTGTGCCGTCGTCGGTGTCGCCTATGTACATGCCCGGACGTTTGCGTACCGCGTCTAAGCCTTTTAAAACTTTAATATTCGTGCTGTCGTATTGGTCTGTGGGTTCGGTCATGTTTCTCTCTGTTGTTCTATGAGGGTTTTACGATAAAACACTCTTGGTTTTTGCGGTGCGGGTTTTATTTATAATTCACAGGACTTACAAACTTAAGATCAAAATACATGAGTCTTATCGGTTTGTTTTTGTCATCATTGTTTATGTTTTTTTCGTAAAATGGCAGGGCTTCAGCTAATGCGTCCACAACGATAAATCTGCATCCGGTTTTGTTATTGGTAACAAACCATATTTTAATAAAGTCTAATATTTTTGTGCCGTATCCGCTTTGCCTAAAGTCTTTATGTACAGCAAAACGTCCGATTTTTACAGCAGGTATGCTTTTGTAGCGTTTACGATGAGGCAAGAATTTTTTAAACTGATTGTAGTTTTCAACATCTTGGCTTTTGATGGCATCATTTGAAACACTAAAAAAGGCTATTGTTTTGCCATTTAGATTCCAAGCGTAAGTTACCGCTAATAATTCACGGCTGTTTCCTTTTGAGTCTTCAAAAAAGAATTCATTTAAGTCATTATTTCCACAATCGAATTCCTCATCGCGTGGGTCATCTACACCAAGACGAATAAATTGCAATTCATCCATTGTGTTAATTCTCAATAATTTTCACGCTATTGAAATTTGCCAGCATTCGTTCATATTCTTCTTTGGAAATTGTGTGTTTTCCATCGTCAACTTCACGCATTCTTTTATTAAATCGGATTGCGTCTTTGCCTTTTAAAGTGGGTGTAGGCTTTAATTTTCTTGCCATTTTTTATCTCCAATTAATCTTTGGATGAATTTAGAAGATTATTACTGTGATGAGTTTCGCGTTGTTTGATTCATTCTACTGAACCAGGCTAAGGATGGTTTTTATCTTTGCAATAACGGCAAAATTCTTTTACGGGTAGTCCTGCTTGGTCTGCCATAAACTTAACCATTTTTTTATCAAAGGGAGCGAGGTGTTTGGAAACTGTCACTTTTCTATATGGACTATCTTTAACCCATTGCTCATGTCCTGTTGATTTGTTAGGTAGTTGATAAAAGCCTAGTTTTTTGAGTCCAGTCACAATTTCTTTGTAACTCAGTTCAGGTATTTTCTGAAAAATCATTTACGCATGAGCATCGGTTGATTGGTAAAGAAAAGATGAATTTTCTTTTTTCCATACGTTTTTAAATGCCAGCCAATAATAGAGCACAAAAAAACTCCATGAAGCTTTTCTATTGAGTAAATAGTCTCGATGTTCAATGTCAATTCCATTCGCTTCTTCAACATAATCTGTGATTTGCGCAATCAGGTTTTGTTTCGCTTCTTGTTCTGTATAGGCTTGAGCGGCTAGTCCAAATTCTAAGCTCATAGCAACCCATAATTTGCTCTCTTTTTGATACTCCGTCATACAGCGAATTTTCATTTTTTATTCTCCAGTTTTTTGCTGTGATGGGTTTCACGTTGTTCTACCCATCCTACCGAGCTTGGTTTTTATTATTTGGCTGGCTTAAAGAAAAGGATTCACGATAGTTAATGAATCATTAATAACTTGTTTGTGCTGCATATCTTCGGAATAAAGAATATCGCAATCTGCCAGTAAAGCGGCGGCGATAATCAGGGAATCCCAGTTAGAAAATTGATAACGCACAGCAATTTCTGCACTTTTACGAATTGTTATCTCATCAATTGCGCGTACATCTGTTCTGCGCATCACAATATCTGCAAAAGCGTAAGCGCGTTCGCGTGTGAACTTAAAACGACGCAAACAAACATTGATTGCTTCGTTAATCACTTGCGCACTTAATACGGGACGAGTTGCCAGAATTTCCCGTGCAATAGCTTTTTTTCGCGCATCTTTGCCCAGCGTGTAAAGTACCAGATTGGTATCAACGAAGATGAGGTCTGTCATAGCAGGCTTCTCTGTCAAATTGACCGTCATAAACTGAGCCAAATTGGTCAAATTCACTCATATCTGCGTTTTCTATGTTGTTTTGTAAAGCGATTTTTAGGCGTTGCCGTTTGGCTTTTAAGAATTTCACAAAGTCTAAAACTTCTCTTGCGTCAAACTCAGGTAATTCTTTGCTTTCTTGATAAATTAATTCTGCGGTGTTCATTTGTGTTGTCTCTTGGTTTTTAGTGCGACAATTTTAGGTGATTTTTCAAAAACGATGCGAAATACCCGCCGCTTTCATAATGCTGTTCGCGGTATGTCTGGATTTACAAGCATGATTTACAGTAACAGATACGCCATTTTCTGATGCCCAAATTTCATGTGAACCTTTACCCGTGCGAACTAATTTGTAACCGTGTTTAAGCAGTTGTTCTTTGACCAGTTTTTCGTAACCGTTCATAAAACAATCGGTTGCTGAGTAAACGTTAAATGAGTGGTTGCTTGTGAACGCAATGCTGAATAATCCAACGCCAATAATTCAGGAACTAGCTCTAAAACTTCTTTTTCTAATTCGTCCAATGTTTGCGCTTCAATGACTAATCCTTTTAAATCAGAACTGGTGGCAACATAAACATTGGCTTCGTCATCATGGATAATTTCAACTTTGATTAATAGCGGTATGCCCAGTTTTGCAAGCCATGTTGCAAAATACCAGCCTAAACGGTACATGATATTCTCCTAATGCGTTTTTCGTTATCCGTGATTTCAGGAATATAAGCATTTTCGTATTGCTCAATTAAAACCCCAATCAATTCCATTAATGAGGCTAAAGGATGTTTTTCATTTTCGCCAACTATATCAATCAAGCTATCTAATAACGCAACTGCTTGGGTGTAGTCTTGTTCAGTATGAGTGAGCATATTGCGAAGATAGATAATAGCAGCAAGCGGTGATGTCTTCGGATTATAAAGAGGGATATTGTTTTAATATTTCTGTTTCGGTTTCACCCGCGCTTAAAAATTCCAAAATGGTTTGCACGGTGATTCTTTTGCCTTTGAGCGTGGGTTTGCCATTACACAGGTCTGGGTCAATGGTGATTCTGCCGTTGATAAAGTTTGTTGTGTTCATGATTCACCTTTGTGGGTTTGCTGTGATGGGGTTCACGTTGTTCTACCCATCCTACTGTGCTTTATTGAGAAGTGTGAAATGAAATGGTCGTAGTTTCATGTCTTCTGTATTTTTGAGGTAATCGACCTCTAAATCATTACTTTTTGCCCATTGTCTAAGTTCGGCATAATCAGGGATGGATAAGTCGAAATAGTACGGACTTAAAGAAGAACTGGGAAATAACCGCTCAATCGTTCGATAGTAAACAACAACACCCCCGACTCCTTTGCGGGCAGGACTTCCAAAAATGTCATTGATGTATTCTGAAAGATTTTGCTGTGATTCTAATTGTCCATTTATTACAGTAATAGGCTGCTGTGCTTGGTCACAAGCAGCTTTGAGAATTGCGTTTTCATTATTAGTTTCTTTGGGTGACATATGAATTCCTAAATATATATGAAATACTTTAATTGGTGCAAAACATACAGCGTAGTACGCTGCGCTATTACGTCTTACGAGTTTAATATAAAGGGTCTTTCGGAAATAATTTTGAATATTTCTCTTTACATGAGTGATAAACAATTATTGCAGCTCTGTCGATAGCTATATCTTTCAATTTATCTCTTACACAGCTATAAAACTCTTTCCATTCATCTGAGTTTTTATTCTGCTTAAACTCCATATCGCAAGTGCTTCTTAAAATTATTGCTGCTCTTTCGCTTTTGGCTTTTGATACATATTTATCTACACACTCTGGGTAATCAGAGGGATAAAACCAGCCAGCAAAAGCAGAGTTTGATATTAACATCATTAAAAATACAAAAGCTAACTGTACCTTTTTAAATTTTTTTATTGTTTTCATAACTTAATCACTTTTTGTTTTTTGTTTGTGGTTAATTCGGATAGACATCCTTTTTTTGCCTACCATTTCCAATTTCATCACGCAAATCATTAAATCTCTAACTTGATTTTCCTATCCAAGCTTTTATTCATTATGAACTAATTTAATTTCAAGATGACAATTCAAAGCTTCTGCATATTTTTTAATTCGCGCTAAAGACGGAAACTGTTTACCATTAATCAATGCAGATTCCAATTGCCTAATTGCAGACGTTTTCATTCCCATTTTTTCTGCAATATCTTCCTGACTTAAACCCGAATTTTGCCGCGCCACTAACACCGCTCTCAACAAAGCAAATTCAGATTCTAAATTCTCATATTCTTGTTTCACTTTTGCATTAGAAAATGCTTTGGCTTTTAATTCTTCATGCGTCATTTTTCAAGCAACATTTCAATCACTTCTTTCAGATTTTGATTAAGCTCATCCAAACTTTCAGCTTGTGTATGCGCTCCAGAAAATCCTGGCACAAATCCAACATACAAGCCTGTTTGCGTACAACGTTCAACAACTGCGGTATATATTTTCAACGCATCACCTTTGCATTAAAAAGTTAAATTAATATTCATTTAAAATCCATTGCAATGCCGCCAAAACCGCATCCGGTTTAGCAAACGTCAACGGAATATAATTGGTATCAATCGAAAGCGTCTGGTTTTCTAACTTCAAAAAACACCACAAAAAAGCCGTCGTCACACAACCATATATCACTTTGCGCGGCTTGCCATTTTGCTGATTAAATAATTGAATTGCCGCCATTTCCGCCCCGCATTGCGCAATAGCTTTATTATCAATATCATCTTTTTTCGCTTCAATGACACAAAAAACCGGAGCTTCAATTAAGGGACTATTCGGCACTAACGATAAAATAAAATCACAATAACCATTCAAATGTAATTGATTATCCACATTAAATGGATAACCGGAATAAAAACTAAAGCGGTTGTTGTTTAACCGACGAAAGCCTTTTAAAACGGGTGAAATAATAAATTCGGAACGAGCTTTTTCACTGCTTAAGGCTTCTGTTCTCGCCTCATTTAACAATTGCAACAATAAACTATCCGGCAAAACTTCTGGTATAGAATCCGGTAGCCATGAAAAATTTGTTATTTCCAGATTTAACTTTTCTTTTAAATCTTTCAAGGTAAATTTATTGTATGCCACGTTTAATGCCTTTTTTCGATAACAGAATTTATTGCAGAAAAACCTTTCAGGTTTTAAAAACCTGAAAGGTTTAAACCGTTGAAATTACAAGCGCATTGGCATCACAATAAATTTATAAGCATCTTGCCCAGGCTCTTCAATAAAACAACTGCTCGCATTCGCCGCAATCGTCAACGAAGCCTTATCACCATCTAAATTCGCAATCGCATCCAACAAATACGCGGCATTAAACGCAATCATCAAAGGCTCACCTTGATAATCAATCGCTAATTCCTCTTCACCCTCATCATGCTCTGGATTATGTGTGGTGATTTTCAACAAATTCTCAGTAATATCAAACGTCACGCCTTTGAATTTTTCATTTGCCAACACCGAAACGCGCGTTAAGGTTTCTTTAAATTGTTGTTTAGGAACAGTAATTGGATTATTAAAAGCTTGCTCAAACACTTTGCTAAAGTCTGGATATTTTGCATCGACCAATTTGGCAGAAAAAATCAATTCTTTAATATAAATCCGAATATTGTTAGCAGAAAATTGCACGTTCAATTCTGCTTCAGGATCATCTAACAGCCGCGCTAACTCAATCACACCCTTTCTAGGCATAATAATCCGCTCTTCATAGCCGGTTTCGGTGTCCATTTCATCTTTATAAATCGACAAACGATGTCCATCGGATGCCACTAATTTCAGTTTGCTATTGGACACATTCATCATTAAGCCGTTCAGATAATAACGCACATCCTGATTTGCCATACAGAACATGGTTTTTTCCAAAGCTTTTTTAAGTTTGCCAGCATTAATAAGAAATGAATTTTCCAATTCGCTTTCTGCAAACTCAGGATAATTATCGGCAGGCAAAGTGGATAAAGAAAAACGACTGCGACCTGAAACAATTTTCACTTTATCTTCAAACGTTTCCAGTTTGATTTCTGATTCAGACGGCAGCAATCTGCATAAATCTAAAAATTTACGCGCTGGCACGGTGATTTCGCCATTTTCCGCTTCAGACAAAGCAATCTTAGCGACAATTTGAATTTCTAAATCTGTGCCCGTCAAAACTAATTTGTCATCATTTACAACGATTAAAACATTGGAAAGAATCGGCATGGTTTGGCGTTTTTCAATCACGCTGACAATTTGTTGTAACGGGGTTAAAAGTTGTTCGCGATTAATAGTAAATTTCATATCAATAATGGATGGTGTCGGTTAGAGAAAAGAAGCGGCAATTAAATCACCGCTTCCGTTTTCATTGTTAATGGGAGAGGGTTCTGAGTAAATTTAAGTAATCTTCATCAAATTTAATGCTACTTTCGCGCAATTCGGCGACCCGTTTGCAGGCATTTATCACGGTGGTGTGATCGCGCCCACCAAACGCATGACCAATTTCAGGATAACTGTGGCTGGTAAGTTCACGCGCTAATGCCATCGCCACTTGTCGTGGACGAGTGATGTTTTGCTTGCGGGTTTCGGCAGATAAATCAGAGACTTTGAGCTTGAAATATTCTGCCACGGTGCGCTGAATATTGTCGATATTGACCAATCTTTCTTGCAGAGAGATTAAATCGTGCAAAATTTCTTTGGTAAATTCCAATGTAATCGGTCGTCCGGTGAATTGTGAACTTGCCACCACGCGCCGCAATGCGCCTTCTAATTCCCGCACATTCGAGGGAATGCGTTTGCTGATAAAAAACGCCACTTCCTGCGGCAGAACAATATCAATGATGCTGGCTTTTTTCATTAAAATCGCAGCGCGGGTTTCCAAATCGGGTGGCTCAACTGCAACCGGCAAGCCCCAGCCGAAGCGTGATTTTAATCTATCTTCTAACCCTGCGATTTCTTTGGGATATTTGTCGCAAGTTAAAACCACCTGATGTTTTTTATCCAATAGATTATTAAAGGTATGAAAAAACTCTTCTTGACTGCGTTCTTTGCCGGCTAAAAATTGAATGTCATCCACCAGTAACATATCAATGCTACGGTAATATTCTTTAAACGCACTGATATTGTTTTGCTGCAAGGCTTTCACCATGTCTTGCACAAACTTTTCTGAGTGCAGATACACCACATTGGCTTCAGGATGTTTTTCTAGCACCGCATTGCCGATGGCGTGCATTAAGTGGGTTTTGCCTAAGCCTGAGTTGCCATAAATAAACAGAGGATTATAAGATTTTCCTCTGTTTTCAGAGACTTGCAAGGCAGCTGCTTTTGCCAATTGATTGGATTTTCCTTCAATAAAACGGTCAAAAGTAAAGGCTTTATTTAAAAAATCAGGGAGTTTTTTCTTTACCGCTTCAGGCTGTTTGGCTTTAGCAACCGGAGCGGGGGCTGTGCTGTTTTTAGGTAGAGTTTTACTGCCTATTTCTAACAGCAAACTCAATTGCCCGTTAGAAAACTCATAAATTGCATCTTCAAATTTTGAAAAGTAGTGTTGCCGCACCCAATCTAACACAAAGCGATTTGGGGCAAGTAGTCTGATTTGCTCATCATTTTCTTCAGCCTGCAAGGGTCTGACCCAAGTGCTAAAGTCTGAAGAAGGGATTTCATTTTCCAGCCTAGAAAGACAGTTATTCCAAGTTGAGCTCATGTTTTTTTTCAAAAGAGTAGTTAGTGCAAACAAGGTACTAAAGTTGAGAGGCAAAAACATAAAATTTTGCTTGTTGCCGCGCCTTAATAGTGCTAATCAATCAACAACATTGACAGAACCGCACTATTCATTTTATCATCCGCAGTCTTTTTTATCCGATTTTTATTAACTTAAAACTTACCACAGGTCACACGTCCCATGAAAAGAACATACCAACCCAGCAAAATCAAACGCGCAAGAACTCACGGCTTTCGTGCCAGAATGGCAACTTCAGGTGGTCGCAGAGTATTAAGTGCACGCCGCGCTAAAGGTCGTTACGAATTGACAGTCTAATTGGCTGTTGTGTGTCAACATCAGAATTTGGCTTTCCCCCGCAGTTACGCTTAAAAACTCCCGCCGCTTATAAAAACGTTTTTGCCCAGCCTGTAAAATCTTCGGACAAATATTTTACACTGTTAGCTATCAACAATCAGTTGAATCATCCGAGGCTAGGCTTGGCAATCGCGAAAAAAGCAATCAAGCGTGCGGTTGATAGAAATAGCATTAAACGCATTGCCAGAGAAAGCTTTCGATTGCGGCAACACACTTTAACGGCTCTTGATATTGTGGTTTTGGCTCGTAGAGACGCTTTATCTGCGTCTCCTGAGATGTTGAGAAAGTCATTGGAAAGACACTTCGTGCAACTGGTAAAACGATGCGCTTCTTAGCTATAGCGGTTATAAAATTCTATCAATATTTTATCAGTCCTTTACTTGGGAATCGCTGCCGCTTTTACCCTAGTTGTTCAAATTACGCCCTAGAAGCAATCACCCTTCACGGAGCTGTTAAAGGCTTCTATCTCACACTCAGACGCTTATTAAAATGCCACCCTTTCCATGAGGGCGGGCTTGATCCTGTTCCAGAAAAATTTGGTAAAAAGAATGGATAATATTAGATTTCTACTCATGGTTGCTCTGGCAACAATTTGTTACATGATCTGGGGAGCGTGGCAGGCAGATTATGGCCCAAAAACCGTGCTTAGCTCTTTAGACCGCCCCGTGATTGATAGCAAAATCGAAGGATTTTCACAACCTGCTGCTCCAACTGCCACTCCAGTTATTGCACAAGCTGCCCTCAAAGCCGCTCTGATTAAAGTTAAAACCGATGTATTTGCCATTGAAATAGATTCAGAAGGCGGCACAATTCGTAGTTTAGATTTGCTGCAATATCCTGTGCAAAAAGAAAACACGGTTGTAAATAAGCTGCGAGCATTAGTGGGAATGGACAAAAGCAAAGTCGATTTAACACCGACTCGTTTATTTACACCAGAGACTGAAAAAGAATTTGCAGCACAAAGTGGCTTAATTGCTGATGCTGAATCTGCGATTGTGCCCGATCATCATCAAAAATTTAATTTTCAACAAGACAGTTACGAATTAAAAGCGGGTGAAAACACTTTATCTGTGCCACTAACGTGGGATAACGGACAAGGTTTAACAGTGACTAAAACACTCACTTTCACTCGTGGCAGCTACGGAATTAATGTCAGTCAAAAAGTCACCAATCACAGCAACCGCACTTGGTCTGGTAAACAATACAATCAACTCCTTAGAACAAACTATGTTGATAAAGCCGCCAGTACCTTTATCAGAACTTATACAGGTGGCGTAGTTTATACAGAAGCTGATAAATATAAAAAAATTAGCTTTGATGATATGTCTAAAGAAGCCTTAAGTGTAAGCACTCAAGGTGGCTGGACAGCCATGATTCAGCATTATTTCGCGGCTGCTTGGATTCCTCCTACAAATCAAAACAATCATTTTGAATCTATAGAGTTAGAAAATTCTCGTTTTGTCATCCGCGCTTTATCACCTTCAACACTTGTGCCTATGAATAAAGAAGTGCTGTTTACTTCGCAATTGTACGCAGGGCCTAAAGTGCAAACAGTGATGGAAAAATATGCAAAAGGTTTGGAGCTTACGGTTGATTACAGTTGGTTGACGGTAATTGGCAAGCCTATTTATTGGTTGCTAAATTATATTCACGCTTTTGTGAATAACTGGGGTATCGCAATTTTGGGCGTAACCTTGTGCATTAAATTATTGTTTTTCAAATTGTCACAAGCCAGTTATCGCTCAATGGCAAGAATGCGCAAAATTCAGCCACAGCTAAAAGCCTTGCAAGAGCGTTTTGCCGATGACAAACCACGTTTCAACCAAGAAATGATGGAAATGTACAAACGCGAAAAAGTGAATCCATTAGGCGGCTGTTTGCCGATTATGGTGCAGATTCCGGTGTTTATTTCCTTGTACTGGGTATTGATTGAAACGGTTGAAATTCGCCAAGCTCCCTTCTTGTTATGGATTCAAGATTTATCCGCACAAGACCCGTTTTACATTTTGCCGGTGCTATACGGTATTTCGATGAAAATTCAGCAAAGCTTAAATCCCGCGCCGGTTGATCCTGTGCAAGCGAAAGTGATGCAAATGTTCCCGATTATGTTGACGGTGTTCTTCTTGTTTTTCCCATCAGGATTGGTTTTATACTGGATTTGCAACAACTGTTTGTCAATTTTGCAGCAATGGTACATCACCAAGCAAATTGAAGCGGCTGAATAATTAGTTAAAACAATCGTTTGAAAATTTAAAACCTCTGTGCTTTTCTACAGAGGTTTTTTTATGCCTGACATTTTATATTTTTTGTTGAAATTTTTCAAAACGACCGGTCGTCTTGAAAATTTTTTTCACTAAACCTCATCTAATTTGAGAAACGTAGTTTTTTGTTGAACCGTAGAGACGCAATATTTTGCGTCTCTACACGTTTACATAGCATCTAACCATTTTAAAAAACTATGTGTTTCTGAATGGATGCGGTTTATCATGCTTTTTGATACTCTACGGTGTTAAATAATTATTCAATGCGACAAGATGCGCCGACTTATAGGATGCTGCTGACGTAAGGAAACGCATCAGCAACGTTTGATCCCCTCCCTTTGTCGCACATCCTATTGCACAAAAAAACTTTTGAAAATTTAAAACCTCTATCATTTTCTACAAAGACTTTTACTCCTAAAATTTTGTGGTTTTTTAGCAGCTGAGCTAAACTCACTAATGTTTAACAGACTGTCCCATTCAGATATTTTTTTTCAATTTGGCACGAAAAAAAAATTTCAAACAAATCATCAGGATAATAAAAATGATAAATTCAGACGCAATTCCCGCAGAATGGAAAAAAAAAGCAACGCCCTATTTACCTTTGTTAGTGCAAATTTTCCAAGCCGAACAACTCTATTTGCCAGCCATTTATGCCTTTGCGTGCGCCACCATTTGCAAAGAATCCAGCTGGAATCCAAATGCTGAAAACACGAAAGACAAGGCGGCTCAAGCAGATTACAACTATCGCGGTAGAGGGCTGGCGCAAATTACTTGGAAAAACAATTACGCAGCGATTTCTAACGCACTCCAGATTGATTTTCTCAATCAGCCCGATTTAATGTTTCAACCGGAATTATCTTTACGCGCAAAAGCCGCTTATTTAAGGATTAACTATCAAGTGCTGCAATTTATTGAAGCTGGTGATTATGAATCCGCCGCCGGTTTTTATAACACAGGCAAATCCGCAACACGCTCGCCTTACACGCAAAAAGTTTCTGGCGATACTTTCTTGTGGTTGCCGGTATTCACCGATGCACCTTTCAGCCACAAAGAAACGACCTTCCCGCCCGAACAACCTGCGCAGCGTTTTTCTGAAAATACTTACCACGTTCAAGCCGGCGACACCTTTTTTGCGATTGCAAGAAAACTTTCCGTCTCAGTTGATTCATTAAAAGCCGCAAATCCGCAAATCGGTGATTTTGGTAGCATTCACGTCGGTCAAGCGATCACTATTCCTAGTTAAAAAAAAGATTCTTTTTTAGGATTTAAGCAACGCTCAAACTCACATCACGGAGTCCTGATTATGGCAAAAACATGTCTAAAATGCGGCTATGCGCGACAAGAGTCAGACTCCGCGCCGGATTATGAATGCCCAAGTTGCGGCGCAATTTATGCAAAAGTTGAAGCGGCTTTAAAAAGAACCCAAGAAAACAATGCGTTTTCGCAAGAAAAATTGGACGCGCCTTTAGACTTTTCAAACAATTCAGGACACACTGCCAATCCAGTGCTTTATTCCAATCACACTGAACCTGTGTATGAAATGCTGTGGCGGTGTGAGTTTTGCGGCAAAGATAAACTGCGTGGAAAAAGTCAGCGTTTTTGCCCGCAATGTGGTGCGCCGCAAAATCCTAATCAGCGTTATTTTCCGAATAATGCGGAATTAGTTGCGGTCGATGATACGGTTTATCACGGTGCAGATGTGATTTGCCCTGCGTGCAAAACAGCGAATCCAGCAAACAATGGATTTTGTCAGCAATGCTCAGCTCCATTGCAAAATGCCGCCTCAGTTCATTTGCAGCAAGACAGTGATATTGCTGAAAATCCTAAAGCTGATAAAAATTACACCAGTATCGTTTTAGCAATTCTTGGGATTGTGCTGGTAATCGGAGCTTTTTTTCTGCTCGATCATTTTTGGCGCAAAACCATTACTTTGGAATTGGTTTCAGCGGAGTGGAAGCGCGAAATTAAAATTGAACAATTTAGAGCCGTGCATGATTCCAGTTGGTGTAGTTCCATGCCTTACAACGCTTATTCGGTGTACAGACATTCTGAAGTGCGTAGTCACAACAAAATTGCGGATGGTCAAAGATGTACTTCAAAGCGCGTGGATAGGGGCAATGGTACGTTTACGACCAAGCAAAGTTGCGTAACAAAGTACCGTGATGAGCCGGTTTACGCCGATAAGTGTGATTACAAAGTCGATCGTTGGCAATATTCGCGCTCTGTTTATGCCAGCGGCACGGATAAACTGCCGCATGATCCTGTGTTAAATATGCCTAAATCCCTCAATTGTTTAGGATGTGAACGCGAGGCGCAGCATGTCGCAAGATATATCCTCAATTTGCGCAATCAGGCGAATGAAGCGGTGGAGTGTGATGTGCCAATGCGGACATGGCAATTGGCGGAGCTGCCTTCGCAGTGGACAATGAAAGTCAGTATGTTTTCTAAAGCTAAGCATTGTGAAACCTTGAAGGTAATTGAAAGGTCTTTATAAAAAACTGTGATTTTGCTTAACCAATGATGTTTTAAACAAAAAAATATGTGGTGGGCAGGCTGTTTTTCCCACCTCATTCATCGAGAAAACTCATAATTTTATTGGCATATTGCCACAGTTTTTTTCAAGACGACCGGTCGTTTTTTTTTAAAAAATTCAAGACGACTGGTCGTTTTTAAATTTCAGAACGATTGAGAAAAACCTGTCAGGTCTTAAAAACCTGACAGGTTTGGCTAGAGTAGAGACGCAAAAATTTTAAAAACTCTCTTTCTTTTCATCATTTTACAAAAAACTATTAGCAACTAAGCTCTATCACGGCTAAAGTGTTTCTTTAAAAACTCATAAAAGGAACAATCAATGCTCATACAGTGGTATCCCGGACACATGCACAAAGCCGGCAAAGAAATTAAACAAGCTCTTGCCGATATTGATCTGATTATTGAAATTGTTGATTCGCGCATTCCCTTTAGCAGCGAAAATCCCAAACTCGCACAACTGCGCGGCGATAAACCGTGCATCAAACTCTTAAGTAAAAGCGATCTTGCAGACCCCGACATCACGCAACTTTGGCAAGATTATTTGGAAAAAGAACGTGGCATCAAAAGTTTAGCTATCAGCACTTCGCAACCGGACAGAATTCAAAATATTCATAATTTGTGCAAACGGATGATTCCTAACAAAGCCAGCCGCAACATTCACGCGCTGATTATGGGAATTCCTAACGTGGGAAAATCGACTTTAATCAATCAATTAGCGGGCAGAATGATTGCCAAAACCGGCAACGAACCAGCAATCACCAAAGTGATTCAACGCATTGATTTACAAAACGGCATTACCTTATTCGATACGCCCGGCATGTTGTGGCCAAATGTGGACAATAAAAACAGCGGTTATCGTTTAGCCACCACCGGCGCGATTCGTGATACCGCGATTAGCCATGATGATATTGCTTATTTTGCGGTGGAATATTTGCTGCAAACGTATCCTGAATTGATGAAAGCACGTTTTCAATTGGAAACATTGCCTGCAACTGAAAAAGAGTTTTTAGAAGTTGTGGGGAAAAAACGCGGTTGTTTACAAGCGGGCGGCGTGGTAAATATGGATAAAATCTCCAAAATTTTCTTATCCGAATTGCGTTCCGGCACGATTGGCAGAATTAGTTTGGAAACGCCTGAGATGGCAGAAGTGGAAATGGCTGAATTGCTGATTACGCGCCAGCAAAAACTGGAAGAAAAAGAAGCCAAAAAGAAGCAACGCAAACAAGAGCGGCAAAAAAGAATTTGAAAATAGAATGTTTGACAAGGAACGTGCATGAAATAAGCTCGACAACTGTAGGTGCGAATTCATTCGCACAGTGCGGATAAATCCGCACCTACACAAAATAAACTTGCATAAGTTGTTTCGTGCTCAGTCCTAAGTACAGACAAAGAAGTTTTGTAACTACTCAGTCTATCTCTCCCACGCAGAGCGTCACTGCCATTAAGTTAAGAAAAAACTATTCTAAATCAAATGAATAAATGTAGGTTGGGTTAGCTTATCAAGCGGTAGCGAGATAAGCGTAACCCAACATTCAGCATAAAATAAACGCACTTTGTTGGGTTACGCTTTTTTGCTAAAGCAAAAAATGCTAACCCAACCTACAAATATATTATTGAAAAATAACGAATAAACTCTTAACTTAATGACAGTGACGCAGAGCGTGGGAACGATAGAGAACTTAAAAACCTATTTTTAGTGCGTTAGTCATTACCATGTCACAGAAACGCGCTATCTTGTCCGCAGCTTAACCCATTTTTTAGACGTTAAAGAGAGAATGACTTATGAATAGTCCAGAACAGCACCCCTTATCCGCCGATGAATTGAAAAAAATTCATGCCTATTGGCGCGCCGCGAATTATTTATCGGTTGGGCAAATTTATTTATTAGACAACCCGCTGCTACGCGAGCCGTTGACTTTAAAACACGTTAAACCGCGCTTATTGGGACATTGGGGCACAACGCCTGGCTTGAACTTTATTTATGTTCACGCTAACCGATTGATTAAAAAGCATGATTTAAACATGATTTATATCGCCGGCCCAGGACACGGCGGCCCCGGTATCGTTGCGAATACTTGGTTGGAAGGCACTTACAGCGAATATTATCCCAATATTTCAGAAGATGCCGAGGGAATGCAGAAGTTATTTAAACAATTCAGCTTTCCGGGGGGTATTCCTAGCCATGTCGCGCCAGAAACTCCCGGCTCAATTCACGAAGGTGGCGAATTAGGCTATGCGGTTTCTCATGCTTATGGCGCGGTGTTTGATAATCCAGACTTAATCGCGTGTTGCGTGGTCGGTGACGGTGAAGCAGAAACAGGGCCGCTGGCAACGTCGTGGCATTCTAACAAATTCCTTAATCCGATTCGCGATGGCGCGGTATTGCCGATTTTGCATTTGAACGGTTATAAAATTGCCAATCCGACTTTATTAGCACGAATTCCACATGAAGAATTGGAAAGTTTATTTATCGGTTATGGTTACAAACCGTATTTTGTGGAAGGTTCTGATCCTGAATTGATGCACCAAAAAATGGCAGCTACGTTGGAGTTGGTGATTGCAGAAATCAAACAAATTCAACAACAAGCGCGGATGTCGGGAATTGCCACTCGTCCGCAATGGCCGTTGATTATTTTGCGCTCTCCCAAAGGTTGGACAGGCCCAAAAGAAGTGGATGGCAAAAAAACCGAAGATTTTTGGCGTTCACATCAAGTGCCGTTTGCAGAAGTGCGCGAAAATCCTGAACATTTGAAATTGTTGGAAACGTGGTTAAAAAGTTATCAGGCGGAAGAATTGTTTGATGATAACGGCACGTTTTTGCCTGAGTTAAAAGCCTTAGCACCTACAGGACAGCGCAGAATGAGCGACAATCCGCATACGAATGGCGGTTGCGTTTTAAAAGATTTGCGTTTGCCATTGTTTGCAGATTATGCGATTCAAGTTTCCGCGCCGGGGGCTGCGATTGCAGAAGCAACGCGCGTGCAAGGTCAGTTTTTGCGTGATGTGATGAAACTGAATATGGATGCGCAAAACTTCCGTTTATTTGGCCCTGATGAAACCGCGTCAAATCGCTGGAGTTCAGCGTTTGAAGTGACCGATAGAACGTGGATGGAAGCGACAATCCCTGAAGACGATCATTTGGCAGTCGATGGGCGCGTGATGGAAATTTTGTCTGAACACACTTGCCAAGGTTGGTTGGAAGGCTATTTGCTTACGGGCAGACACGGTTTTTTCAATTGCTACGAAGCGTTTATTCACATTATTGATTCAATGTTCAATCAACATGCGAAATGGCTGAAAACCACCAGCAACGATATTGCATGGCGCAGACCGATTGCTTCGCTGAATTATTTGTTGACCTCGCATGTGTGGCGACAAGACCATAACGGTTTTTCGCATCAAGATCCCGGTTTTATTGACCACGTTGTGAATAAAAAATCCTCGGTGATTCGGGTGTATTTGCCGCCTGATGCTAACACCTTGCTTTCTGTGACTGACCATTGTTTGCGCAGCCGTAACTATATTAATGTCATCGTAGCGGGCAAACAGCCTGCGGAACAATGGCTGGATATGGATGCTGCGATTAAACATTGCACCAGCGGTATCGGAATTTGGGATTGGGCAAGTAATGACCAAGTTGATGGCGAACCCGATGTGGTGATGGCGTGTGCGGGTGATGTGCCAACATTGGAAACGTTAGCGGCGGTGAAAATTTTGCGCGAGTTGTTGCCGGAGTTGAAAATTCGGGTGATTAACGTGGTGGATTTGATGACTTTATCTCCGCGTGAAGAACATCCGCATGGCTTACCAGAGCGGCATTTTGACGATATGTTCACCACCGATAAACCGATTATTTTTGCTTATCACGGCTATCCTTGGTTGATTCATCGTCTCACTTATCGCCGTGCAAATCATGCCAATATTCATGCGCGTGGTTACAAAGAGGAAGGCACAACGTCTACGCCGTTTGATATGGTGGTGATGAATGATTTAGACCGTTTCCATTTGGTGTCTGATGTGGTGGATAGAGTGCCAAAACTCCGCCAACGTGCGGCGTACATCAAACAACAAATGCGCGATAAATTAATTAATCACAGATTGTATGTGGAAGAGTACGGTGAAGATATGCCAGAAATTCGCAATTGGAAGTGGCAGGATTAAACAACATTAGACCTGACAGGTTTTAAAAATCTGTCAGGTCTGGTCTTCAATTGAACATAGAGAAAACAACATGCGTGTTTTAGAAACTTTGGGCGTTGCTGCGTGTTTAGGAGGCCCAATTCCAGCCTGCGGTAACGGGGCGGAGATTTTGCGCAAAGAATGGGCGCATACCGAATCGTTTGAAAGTTTGCTGCAACTGCATTGGCAAATTTTGCAGCCTGAAATGGTTGATTCTAGCGAAGCGGAGTTGTATCAACTCAATAACAACATCAGTCGCTTTACCGAATATTGGATACAGCAGCAAAAGCCGTTTTTGGTGATTGGTGGCGATCATTCCTGTGCTTTAGGAACGTGGGCGGGGGCGTTAAATGGTTTAGAACAAGGCAAGCAATTAGGCTTGATTTGGCTTGATGCCCACATGGATGCACATACTTTTGAAACCACGCCTTCGGGTAATATTCATGGAATGCCACTTTCTGCGCTGTTGGGAAAAGCGGATGGAAAGTTAAGCCATTTATTGCCGACCATGAAAGCGATTGCGCCAGAAAATCTGATTTTGTTAGGAACGCGCAGTTATGAGCCAGAAGAATATGCGTTGTTAAAACAAGCGGGTGTTAGCATTGTGTTTGCGGGCGAAATTAATGATTTTCCGCAATTGCTGTTGGATGCAGTGGAAACGCTGAATTACAGCTGTGATGCGATTGGAATTAGCATTGATTTGGATTTTTTGCGTCCAGAAGACGCGCCGGGGGTGGAAACGCCGGTTTCTGGTGGCGTGTCTGCGCAGGCATTACTTCATGCGTTAGCGTTAATTAAGGAACAGCCGAAAATTTGCGGTTTAGAGTTGAGTGAGTTTAATCCTGAAAATGATGTGAATCATCGGACTTTGCATTTAATGAAGCGGATTATTGAAACGTTTTATGGTTAGTTTGGCTTAAATCGCAGCAGAGATGAGTGCAAAACTTTGTTATTACGGTTCAATTGTGGCGACTGTGGTGTTAATTGCCGCGATGGTGGGGCTTTATCAATTGCACGCGCTTTTTTCAGATTTGCCGCAAGTGCTTGTTTTGCAAAGTGTTGCGGTGATTTTGATGGGATGGGCACGGGTGAGTTTTGGGCGACGTAGTTTTTATTTTGCAGCGGATTCGCAAGCGGAAAATCTGGTGACGCGCGGGGCGTATCGGTTTATGCGCCATCCGATTTATACCGCGATTGCTTTGTTTGCGGGGGCGGGTGTGACGGCGCATTTTTCGATGCTGAATGCAGTTTTGGCTGGGCTGGTTTTGTTGGCGTTGTTGGTGCGGGTTGTGTGTGAGGAGTTTTGTTTGCGAAAACAATTTCCTGAATATGAAGATTATGCAAAACGCACCGCGCGGTTTATTCCGTTTGTTTTGTAAGATGGAGTTTTAAAACACGTTAGGAGTTCCAAAAAACGCAATAACAAACAGTGCTAATGCGCCACCAGCACGAATCAAAAATCCTTGTCCTTTCCAACTGACTTTTAGCATTCCTGGAACAACTGCACCAAATACAGCCATTACTAGACTTAAGATAATTCTTAACATTGCTGCAATATTTTTATCAGCTATTGGCACATTACGAATCGCTAAAAAAACGATAGCTCCAATAAATAAAAACCCAGTCAAATAAACTATTAGTTTTTCCCATGTTTGGGCATGATAGCTAGTCATTTTTTCAGTTTTTTCTTGTTCATTAATTGTCATTTCATTTGCCTGTAGTTGTTTTACATCACCATAATAATTATAAACATTAGCTAGTTTTTGTCTTTCTTCCGGTTTTTCAATTCCATTCAGCAATTCTGAAACACTATAATTCTTTCGTAATTTACCGACAAAGTATTCATCTTTCCCCGCCGATTCATAACCGATTAATTCCGCATATTCCACCTTAACATCAGGATTATCCGGCAACGGCACTAATTCAATCGGCGGTTTTTTCCATTCAAAACTGGCATGAATATCCTGCAACGCTTTACGAATCACGGCAAAATAATCGCGTTTTTGTTCGCCTTTCACCACAATCGTCAACAGCCTGTCCTGATAATTCACCCTGACCACCGCTTGACTGTTAAAGCTTTGATTTTTCAGCAACACGCCTTTGCGCCATTGGATGCGGTTATCAATATCCTGATGCAAAGCGACAATAAAACGCGGCATAATCGAATCATCCAGATAGTCGTATAAAATCTGAAAGCGCAACACTTGCCCGCTGTCATCAAAAGCAAACTCCGGCTCTTCGGGTTTTAATAATTGCGGAATTAACACGGCGTGATCATTGAGGCGATAACTCAAACTTTCTATTGCTTTAATAATTTTGATGTAACGCTTAAGTTTATCGGCATTTGAAATATTTTACATTTGTATTCGTATCGGTAGCTGGTTCAGGGGATGAACACCATTTATCTAAATTAACTAAAAACGCATCTTTTCCAAAAGAAATATTGCGCATTCTGGGTAAGTCATTATTTGCAGACTGATAATCTCCATATCGTTTTACACTTCTAAAAAAACCTAATCGAAGATATAGTTCCGAACCTTTCTCTCTTCTTATTTCATCAAGTGCAGATGAAATAGTATTATCTGCTCCAAATACTATTCCCCAGTTTTTTGATGGCCATAGACATTGAGTATCAACTTTAATAAATAATATAGATATGTTCAATGTAGGAGCATTGGGTTTTAAGCAAGTCAGAAAAGTTTCTTTATACGAATCACTAGATTCTGCTGGCTGTGAAGCCATTGATTCAAGCCCAATATTTTTTGTCGTATCTGGTATACACTTCTGAATTACTGATTGAAATTCTGGCTTATTGATGTTGCTACCTTCTATAACAACCGTTACAGTAGCTCGTTGTTCAGTCTGTTTAATCATTGGAGATGGAGTATCAAATAAACCGGTTTTTATCCATTCTGTTTTAGAGCAAGAAGATAATCGAACTTCTCCAGCATGAAACTCCATACTCATAACATTAAACGTAACTACGCTTAATAAAAATGCAACGATATTTTTCATTTTAATTTCTCTCCAAAATTTTCATTTTACAGTCGTTAATACTGTTTTTTGCTATTTTATTTTTATCATCATTCAAACTTGAGTTTTTAACTTTAATGTCTTTTATAGCACCTTGTAATGCGTTAGATTGAGGTGAACCAAAAATTTCTATATATTTATCAATTTCTGTTAAGTTTTTTTCAACATCTGATTGTAACTCCATAATTTTTAGTATATTTTCAATTTCACACTGACTAATAGCCACATTTTTTTGGGTTGTAACATAGACGTTTACAGAAGCCGTGCCAGCAACTCCTACTAAGCCCAAAAGATATATAACTTTCTGATAAGATTCTAATATTTTGATAAAATTATCTAGCCAATTATCTTCTTGTGGTATTTCTAATTTTTGATCATTATTATTTGCCATAAACATTCTCCTAACTTTTAATTAAATACTATTCTTTAAACTATAATATTATTTTCCAATTCTAAAAAGCTATTTTGGCTTTGCCATTTTAAATTCCTTCGCTTCTCAACAACTTAGGCCACCGCTGCGCAATCTGTTTTGAACAGGATTTAACGGATTTTTCGATTGCACGATTAATCCTGTCCATCCTGAAATCGTAAAAATCGTGTTCAAATCCATTAAATTTGACCATCCAAAATCTCAGCCAACGTGCTAAACGGCAGAAAAAGCTGCAATGGATAAGACGGCACAGGTAAAAAACCAAATTTTTGATAAAACATAGCCGCTTGTGCATCTTTCGCATCCACAAACAACGCTACCGCTCCGACCAACTGATAAACCTGATAAGCACGACTCAACGCCTCAAACAACAACGCCTTGCCAATACCGCGACCTTGCTGCGATTTCGCAATCGCTAACCGCGCGAGTTTAATCACTGGCAACACAGTACGCGGCAACTTTTTTGCAACGGCTTCAGGCAACAAGTGATAATCAATTTCGCTTAAAGTCAGCGTGAAAAAGCCAACAACTTCAAATGGCACATTTTCATCCACCGCAACAAATGTTTTCGATAAGCCTTTTTCACTGTGCTGAAACGCCGTTTTTGCTAAATAATCGTTTAATGCAGTCACGCCGCAATCAAACGCATTGCGCTGATGTTGACGAGTTAAAACTTCAATTCTAAGCATGACTAATCAACTGCTTATGCCATTTAGCCGCATCTTTTAATGCTTCATTAGCTTTAGGGGGATTTTCCAAAGCTTGCAAAAAAAACGCCATATCCTCCGCTTTTAAATGAATGGCTTGCTCTTCATTATTTTCCTTGATTTTAAAACATGGCTCAATTAAATCACCGACTATTTTCGCTTTACCCGCAATAGAAGCAGGCGGCTGACGACGTTTTTTTAATACATTTATCGCCTGATTTTCTTTTAATTGCGCAATTAATTTTTCCACTTCAATTAAAGATTCTTCGGTTAATTCATCAATTTGATGAATCACATTTAATTTGTGTTCTGCAATAGTTGTCATTTGTATTCCTCAAAAATTAAATTTTGTTTTATAAGCTTGTGTATCTCATCTTCGCTTCATTGTGTTTTTTGAACAGGACACACGGATTTTTTTATTAGCGAAACTAAATCTCTAACTCTGTCAATAACCGTGAACCATGCACAACCCGCACAATTTGAATTCCGTCAGCAATAATGCGATAAAAAATTAAATAGCTCCCAACTGGAAAATACCGTAATTCCGGCGCAATATCAGGACGCGCTGTCCCAAATTCAGGTTGTTCAATTAAAATTTCAAAGACATTTTCAAATTTTGCCAACATTTTATCAGCCGCAGTCAGATTATCTTTTGCAATATAAAGCCAAATCGCAATTAAATCCTCTTCCGCCTGAGCCGTTTTAAACAACATCGCCATTATTAACCTCATTATGACGACGTAAAGCTTCTTCTCGAATGGCTTGCATATTTAATTCTCCAGCGCAACCACTCGCTATTCCTTCATTCCACAATGTTTTAATATTCTCTATTTGTTGAGTAGAAAATTCTTTCGTTTTTATGTTGGATTGCGGTGTTTGTTTAAAACTCAATTTAGCAATTATTTTTTCTAATTCACACACTGATTCTTCGGATAATTGGTCAATTTGCCGAAATAAACTTAATTTGCGTTCTGCAATAGTCATTTTGTATTCCTCACGTTAAATTCTAAAGTTTTATAAGCTGGTGTCGCTTATTTTCTCGCCTCATTGTGTTTTTTGAACAGGACACGCGGTTTTTTCGATTGCACACATCCTGTCCATCCTGAAGTTTGTTAAATTGCGTTAAACATTTATTCTCGTTTAATAATGCACCAAACACTTTGAAGTTTTACATCACCGGCAGCGTTTCTTGCATACTCGCCCGCGTGGAAAAATCAGCCAACCACGCTTGCAATTTCGGATACATGCCTTCTGCATTCAAATGTGGCGCACGGAAATTAATGTAATCCACCGCACACGCCACTGAAATACTCGCCAACGAAAAATCCGCCAATTCCGCTAAATGTTCTTCACAATACTGCAAAACCAATCCGCAATTAATATCCAGATGTTGCAAATACTTAGGATTAAAATCCAAAGGATGTCGAACTTTTTCCAAATACATTGCAACCGTCGCATCCATCAATCCATCGGCTAACGCTTGCCAACGCAAAATCGCAAAACGTTGTGCAGATGGAATCAAAATCGGTGCGTTATTTAAGCTGTCGATATATTCACAAATCACCGGACTATCAAACAGGCTTTGTCCATCATCCAAAATCAGGGCGGGAATTTTCCCCAATGGATTCGCCGCCAACAACGTCGGGCTTTTTTTCAGTAAATCTTCTTCAATTAATTCCAATGGAATATTTTTTTCCAATGCCATCACCTGTGCTTTCCGCGCATACGGTGAACGTTTTGTATATAAAAGTTGCATGTTAATCCTCTTGTGTTTGCCTTATGTGTGACATTGTTTGGAAGCTTCTTTGTAAATCTGAATTTTAGTTAATTCGCCACAATCCAACCACACGCCATGATGCTGGCTGCATTTATTGATGATAATGCCGGATGAATATTGATAATTCATTGCCGGCATCGCTCTTTCGCATTCAGGACAATTTAAATGCCGCTGCAATTCTGCCTCTGGCACACCCGCTTTGCCAAATTCCTGCAAATCCGCATCGCGCTCTTGCTCTGTCTTCCGTGTTAATAATCCCCTTTAAACTCGCAAAGCTCAGCCAAATCCCTTTGCATTGATGACACAGATGCACTGGCACGCCTTCATAATGATTCGCTGTTAAAACACCACAGCCATTCACACAGTTTAAGTCTTTATCAACTAACATCATTTCTCTCGTTACATTAGCGGTAAAAGTTGAGGTAATAATTTGCCATTGGTGACAAACACTTGTTTCGGGAATAAGCCTTCATTTCCAGCAAAATCGGTGACGGTCGCACCGGCTTCGCGGGCAATCACCGCTCCTGCTGCCACATCGTATAAATTCAGTTCTTGTTCCCAAAACGCATCGAGTTGTCCGTCGGCGACTAAACACACATCCACAGCCGCAGAACCTAAGCGGCGTTGTCCGGTGGTGTGATTGGCAATCCGGCAAAACCGCGCCAAATTATTATCATCCAAATGCGAACGCAAACACGCAAAGCCAGTGCCTATCATGGAGTTTTCTAAATCTTCTTCCGCAGAAACCGCAATCGGCTCACCATTTTTGAATGCGCCCTGCCCTTTTTGCGCTGAGTAGTAATCATCCAAAGCGGGCGCGTACACAATTCCTGCAACCAGTTCTTGATTAATTTCTAACGCCACACTAATTGACCAATAATATTGTCCTTTTGAAAACGAATGCGTGCCGTCAATCGGGTCAACAATCCAACGATTAGTTTGATTGGCTGATTGCCCGCTTTCTTCGCCCCAAAATCCATATTCAGGATATTGCGCGGTGAGTGCTTGTTGCAAAAAAGCCTCCACTGCAACATCAGCGGCGGTCACAAAATCACGCGGACTTTTTTTATTCACCGCTAAGTGTTTTAAATCTTTAAAATAGGTTAAGGCAATGGCTCCGGCTTCGCGGATAATCGGTTCAAGAACAGCAAGGGAAATAGACATTTATAGACAAACCTTCATGTGAAAAAATGGGAGTAAATTCTGCATTCACCTTAGCGACTGTTCTGGATTTTGGCAAGCAGTTTTAATTGCGCTAATATGCCTTGAGTGTTACAAAATAAAGACTTGCCAATTGTTTTTGCTCGGTGAATTGAGAGCAAAATTTTTAGGATAAACCCTTCATAATCCGCCAGTGCGAGGTCTCGCCATGAAACAAGATAAAAAAAACTTTCGCCATGAATCGCTGCAAGATGCGCAGTCGATTTTAAAGATTTTAAATGCGGTGGTTGAGGGATTGGAAAAGGGGAAATTATCGTTGCGTGATGATGAGGATGAAATTATTCTCAATCCGCAGGGATTATTGCAGCTGAAGATGACCGCAAATCAAGAGGGGAATCGTTACAATTTTGGTTTAAAAGTCAGTTGGCAAATTGAAAGCGAACAATCTATTCAGAAAAAGACGTTGCATGTTGACGCTGATTAAGACAAACCTGACAGGTCTTTGAGACCTGTCAGGTTTTATTCTGCGTTATTTCTGCATAATTTTATAAATGTAATGCTCTCCGGCATGATTGCAAATGCTATCTTCAACTTTCACTGAAAAACCAAATTCCGCACAAACATTTTTAGGATCATGTTCCGCGCCCACAAACTGCGAGTACGGCACATAAATCCGGGTTTCTTTGGTAATGTAATTGCCGACTTGACTAAAAAACCGCTCCAAAATTTCCCGCCCGCCATCTTCATTCAATCCAAAAGTGCCATTTGATGGATAATAATTAAAATTAAACATAATCAAATCAAAGGTTTTAATCGGCACATTGGAAAACAAATCGCTGAATAAAAAATCAACGTTGGTCAACTCAGGATTTCGGTCTTTATTATCTAACGCACACCTCACCGCGTCTGGATTAAAATCGACTCCTAAAACCCTGTCACAGCCCATTTTCCGCAATAAAAACGTAAAATAACCACTGCCGCATCCCATATCTAACGCAGATTCAGCCGGCTGCTGTTCCAAGATAAATTTGCCCACAAAAGGGCTGGTGAGTCCAAAATCGGATGGAAACACATTTTTCGCTATTGCAAGCGTAATTCCATCTAATTGCGTGATATACGGTTGTTTCTTCAAATACGTCGCTAAATCTTGCTCTCTATCGGCAATGCTAATCATTGGCTGTTCCTATTGATTTTAAAAGACTATTTTTTAACCGGACGTTGCCACGTTGGTATGCTCATTTGTTTTGTTCGGCTTAAAGTCAACTGCTCGGCGGGCGTGTCTTTGGTAATCGTTGAACCCGCGCCAATCGTGGCATTTTTTCCCACCGTCACGGGGGCGACTAATTGCGTATCAGAGCCAATAAACGCGCCGTCTTCAATCACCGTTTGAAATTTATTCACGCCATCATAATTGCAAGTGATTGTGCCTGCGCCAATATTCACGCCGCTACCGACAAGGCTATCACCAATATAACTTAAGTGATTGATTTTGCTGCCCACGCCGACAGTCGATTTTTTAATTTCCACAAAATTGCCAATATGCACATCATTGGCTAATTGCGCTTCGGGTCTTAATCTAGCAAAAGGCCCAACGCGGCAATTTGCGCCAACAGTAGCGTTTTCAATCACCGAATGCGAAAAAATTTCCACATTTTCGCCAATCACGGCATTTTTAATCACGCAGTTTGCGCCAATTTTCACGTTATCGGCAATTTGATTCACGCCTTCAAACACCACATTCACATCAATTTCAATATCTTGTCCGAGTTGCGCAAAGTGTCCGCGCACATCAATTCGTGCAGGATCGCGCAGCGTTACGCCCGCTTCCATCAAGCGATTGGCTTGTTGCAATTGAAAAGCTCGCTCCAAATGCGCCAGTTGTTGGCGATTATTTACCCCCAGCACTTCGTCTTCGTTATGCGGCTGGTTGGTGATAACAGATAAACCGTCGTTGACCGCCATTTCAATAATATCAGTCAGATAATATTCTTTCTGCGCATTATTATTGCCCAAACGCGCCAGCCAATTCTTCAATTTGCCGCCGTGCGTGGCGAGAATGCCAGTATTCACTTCGGTAATTTGTTTTTCCGCCTCCGTTGCATCTTTTTGCTCCACAATTTTCAAAACGCGCTGATTATCATCACGCACAATGCGTCCATAACCAGTTGGATTTGCAAGAGAAACGGTTAATAACGCTAACGATTTTTCAGACACATTCGTCAATAATGTGTCCAATGTCGTTTTTTGCAACAGAGGCACATCACCATAAAGCACCAACACTACATCATCATCTTGAATGTGACTGGCGGCTTGTTGCACCGCGTGACCTGTGCCCAATTGCTGCGCCTGCTCAATCCACGTTACCTGCAACTGCGCCAACTGATTTTTCACCAACTCGCCGCCATGCCCGTAAATCACAAAAATCGCGTTATTTTCCAGTTGCGCACTGGTGTCATACACATGATGCAGCAAGGCGCGGTCGGCAATTTTATGCAGCACTTTCGGCAATTTTGAACGCATCCGCGTGCCTTGTCCGGCGGCGAGAATCAATGTTTTAATCTTCATTTGGAGTTCCTAACTATTTGGAGAAAGAGTTTTCATTGTTTTTGCGCTATTTTAACACGATGTTGTTTGTGCCATTTTGTGCAAATGTCTGAAGCAGGATTTTCAGGATTAAAAGATTTTCAAGATAACGTAATCATTTAAATTCTATGTAATCAAAGCAACGTAGCGGCACAATATTTTTCCTCTTTACGCGCTAAAATACCGTCTAACTGTTTTGAAAAACGAAGCTTATCCTGAAAATCCTAAAATCCTGACTATCCTGATTCAGACAAAAAAACACGATAATTCAAACACATTTGCCTTTTACGCTTCACACAGAGAAACAAGCTGTTTGAAAAACCAACTCTGCGTTTATAATAGAAAATAAAAAATAATTTATTCGCACCAGAATTTAGACTGAGCAAGCCCATCACCCTTATTAATTTTGTAAGTTTCAAAGCTTACAATCCAACCGCAGATACTCATAATGTTTGATATTGAATACGAATTCCGCCAAGAAGATTTAATCCACTTTAACGAAATGCGCTTTAAAAACAACGTGCAATTGCAAAATGAAATGCGCAAACATCGTTTTTTTATTGCAGGGCTGATTTTGTTTGTCAGCTTTTTTTATTATCTTTATTACAGCGATATAGAAGTGCCGGCTTATATGCTGGTGCTCGGTGCGTTGTGGATATTTGGTTTTAAACCGTATGAAGTGAAAATGGATATTCGCCGGCAAATTTTGGCAAAATATACCGAAGCAGAAAAAGAGACGATGTTTGGCACTTATCAAATGAATATTGAGCAACATTATTTGGTAATTAAATCACCGTCTGGCAAAGAAAAATTGGCATGGAAAGATTTGGCGCGGGTCGAATATGGCAAAAAATATGTTTATATTTATATCGACTTGGATTCAGCCATGATTATTCCAGTGGAAACCATGAAAAGCGGCGATTTGGAAAAATTTGCCGAGCAAGCCGAAGGCATGATTGAGCGCGGTCTTTAAGTTTTGAGACCTTCCAGGTTTTAAAAACCTGGAAGGTCTGGCAGTCATTCACAATTGTAAACTCATGTTAAATTTCAAAAGCATCTCTCTTCGGCGCGGCACGCAGGTTTTATTTAGCCAAGCCTCATTTATTATTCACAAAGGACAAAAAGTCGGGATTACTGGCGCAAACGGGGTGGGAAAGTCTAGTTTGTTTGCTATGGTGCGTGGTGAATTACATGCCGATGAAGGTGATTTTTCGATGCCGCCCCAATTGGAAGTGGCGCACGTTGCGCAAGAAACGCCAGCATTAAGCCGTTCTGCCATTGATTATGTGATGGATGGCGATCGCGGTTTGCGTGAGTTACAGCAACAATTGGAAATTGCTGAACAGCAACATGACGGCTTAAAACAAGGCGAGCTTCACGCCGCGTTGGATCATATTGGCGGCTACACGGCGATTGCACGCGCGGCGCGGTTGCTGAGTGGTTTGAGCTTTACCACCGAACAACAACAAAATCCGGTGAATTCTTTTTCCGGCGGTTGGCGGATGCGGTTGAACTTGGCGCAAGCCTTGATGTGTCGCTCCGATGTGTTGTTATTGGACGAACCCACTAACCATTTAGATTTAGATGCAGTGATTTGGCTGCAAGAATGGCTGATTAAATATCCCGGCACGTTGTTATTGATTTCGCACGACCGCGATTTTCTCGACACCATCACCAGCCACATTGTGCATATTGAGCAGCAAAAAGCCGAGATTTATACAGGCAATTATTCCGCTTTTGAAACGATGCGGGCTGAAAAACTCTCGCAGCAACAATCCGCGTTTGAAAAACAACAGCGCGAAATGGCGCATATTCAAAGCTTTATCAATCGCTTTAAAGCGCAAGCCACCAAAGCCAAACAAGCGCAAAGCCGGATTAAATCGTTGGAGCGGATGGAAATTATTTCCGCAGCGCATGTGGATTCACCGTTTAATTTTAGTTTTCCAGTGCCCGAAAAAATGCCCAATCAGTTAATCCAACTGGAACAGGCAGATATTGGTTATGGCGAAAAAATCATTGTGAAAAACGCCACGTTGACTATTGTACCGGGCGATAGAATTGGTTTATTGGGGCCTAACGGCGCGGGTAAATCGAGCTTGATTAAAGTGCTAGCAGGCGACATGTTGTCTTTAACCGGCACATTGCGCAAAGCAGATGCGTTGAAAATTGGATATTTTGCCCAACATCAATTAGAACAGCTGCGTTTGGATGAAACTCCGCTGTGGCATTTGCAAAAAATTGACCCGCAAGCGACTGAAAAAGATTTGCGCAATTTTTTAGGCGGCTTCGATTTTCGTGGCGATAAAGTTTCTGAAGTGGTTGCGCCGTTTTCAGGCGGTGAAAAAGCGCGTTTAGTGCTCGCGCTGTTGGTTTATCAAAATCCCAACTTGTTATTATTGGATGAACCGACGAACCATTTAGATTTAGAAATGCGCCATGCCTTAAGTATTGCCCTGCAAGATTATCAAGGCGCAATGCTGGTGGTCTCGCATGATAGACATTTGCTGCGCTCTGTGACTGACAGTTTTCTGCTGGTTGCGAATGGACAAATGCAGGTTTTTGATGGTGATTTGGACGATTATCGCCAGTGGTTGGCAGAGAACAAGAAAAGTGCAGAGGAAACACCCGAACTAAGCAATAATAGCGCGACAGTTTCGCGCAAAGATCAGCGCAAGCAAGAGGCAGATCGCAGACAACGCTTAAAACCGTTGTTAGACGCAGTGAAAAAAGCCGAAGCTGCGGTGGATAAATATCATCAGCAGCAATTGCAATTAGAACAACAATTAGCAGACCCTGCAATTTATACAGACAGTGAAAAACAACGTTTAAAAACCGTGCTAGAGCAAAAGGCGCAAATTGATAAAGCCTTAGCGCAAGCCGAATCTGATTGGATGGATGCCGAACAACATTTAGAAAACGCGGAGTAAGTTATGTTTGATATTTTAAAGCTGTTTTGTGACATTACCCTGTTTAGAAAAGCCCCGCAGGATGTGCCATTTTCACCGCTACTCACCCGTTTCACTTTAATCGCTTATGCGGTTATTAGTTTTTTAATGCTGTTTATGGGCTCGCGCTGGTTCAGCTCATTATTGCAAATGGCTGCGGATGTGCTTTTTTTAATGATGTTTGTGCGTGTTTCCTTAGCATGGGTGCATAAACCTGAACGTTATCAACAAACTTTTTGCGCCATGCTTGGCACAGACGCGCTGATTACTTTATATGCCATTCCTGCTGCTGCGGTGATGTTAATCCCTAATGCTTCGCTCGGCATTTTGGCTCTGTTGCTGATTGTGGGATTAATGCTTTGGCATTGGGCGGTGATTGCGCATATTTTGAGTCATGCGTTAGGGCAAAATTTAGGTTTTAGCTTAGGACTCGCGTTGCTGTATGTGATGTCGGCGTATATGTTGTCGAGCCTGTTGTTTTCACCCGCCGCCAGCGGTGTGGCGCATTAAGATTATTTCAATAAGCTTTGTTCCGTTTGAAAACGTAAAGGTGCAAGATTTTGCATTTTTACAGATGAAATTAAAAAAGAATTCGTTTTAAACTGATATATTTTAAAACGCCACGAACACCATGAGATTTGATGTCTCTCACCATGAGCACCGTGTATGAATAATTATAATCACATTTTATTGGCAGTAGACTTATCGCCTACCAGTCAACAAGTGGCGATCAAAGCGCAACATCTTGCCGCCTTAAATCAAGCTAAGCTCAGCATTATTCATGTGGTAGAAATCATCCCGATGATTGATATAAATTATGAAACGGTTTCGCCTTTTACCAGTGAATTAAATCAAATTTTAATCAGCAATGCCGAAAAAAACTTAAGCTTTTTTGTTAGTGAATTAAAACTGACTCCTGAAGAACAATTGCTGGAACAAGGCGACCCTAGAGATGAAATTATCCGCGTTGCCAAAGAAAATCAGGTCGATTTAATTGTGATAGGCTCACACGGACGACATGGTTTATCTTTGCTGTTAGGCTCAACTGCCAATGCTATTTTGCACCACGCGGTCTGTGATGTGCTTGCAGTTCGACTGATTGAAGAATAATTTATACCGTGACAAATCTGGGTTAAGTTGCAGTCACTTAACCCTGCACACAACAACAATAAAATAAACGTGCTCAACTGAGGAGGAAAAAAAATGATTGGACATATAGAAAGCTACGATAAAAACATCCAAACCGGCGTAATTAAATACGAAGGAAAGTTTTTTGAGTTTTACATTGATGCTTGGACATCAGAAACCCCACCAAAAGCGGGTGATGATGTCGATTTTTTAGCAGAAGATGACGTAGTGACAGAAGTAGGATTACTAGGAGCTTATGTCAAAGATATGCGCCCTGTAAAACGGCGGATGCTGGCAGCCATTTTAGGACTGTTGTTTGGCTGCATAGGCATACATCGTTTTTATTTAGGTTTTTATAGCCTCGGTGTGGCACAAATAGTTTTTACCGGTATTACCATGATGTTTGGTTTTGGGGTGGGCTTAGGTGTGGTGTGGGGATTTGTGGAAGGCTTTTTATTATTCACTCAACACATTAACAAAGATGGCAAAGGTCGCCCTTTAAAATAATCCTACGCTTTTGCATTGCGTACTGTTTTCATATTTTCTGCGCAGAAAAAATAAGTACGCAATGTGTTGTTCTCTCGTTCCCACACGCTGTGTCACTGTCCACAGTTAAGACAAAACTCTTAATAATCAAAATATTATTCCGTAGGGTGGGCACGCTTTTTTGCCCACCTTATGAGCGGCGCATAAATCGGTGGGCATGAACAGCGTGCCCACCCTACAAATATCTTATTGAAAAATAACGTATAAACTCTTAACTGTGGGCTGTGACGCGGCGCGTTGGAACTAGAAAAACCAGAAAGCTCGCACCTACACAAAAATCGTCAAAAAAACTTACGAAAATTTTCAAGACGACTGGTCGTTTTTATTAAATTTTTCAAGACGACCGGTCGTTTTCTAAATTTTATCGCCTTACAATCCACATCTCCTCCTAGCATTCTATAAAGCTTACGCACCAAAATAGAGCGCAAATGCACTTCATTATTCTTATTCGTGCACAACAACGCTTAAAAAGCAGATATTTCCTTATAATTCAATATTTTATTTGATGGCATAATGCTTGCTTTGATTATATTAACTTTAATCAACTCATGTCGGAGATAACACAATGGAACAACAATTAGCACTTATTTGGTCAGCTATGTGTGTTTGTTTGGTTTTTTTCATGCAGGCGGGTTTCGCGCTCTTAGAATCAGGTTCAGCACGGGCAAAAAACTCCATCAATGTAATGATGAAGAACTACATGGATATGTGTGTGGGTGGGATAGTTTTTTGGGCTTTCGGTTATGGATTGATGTATGGAGACACTTTAGGCTGGTTTGGAACTTCTCAGTTTTTACCGAATCCTGTGAATAGTAAAGATGCGATTCATTTAGCGTATCAAATCATGTTTGCCGCAACTTCAGCTACCATTGTCAGTGGCGCGGTAGCAGAAAGAATGAAGTTTAGTTCTTATCTTATTTTCAGTGGTATCGTCACAGGGTTGATTTATCCTATTTTTGGTGGCTGGATTTGGAATTCAGGTGGATGGTTAGCAAAACTCGGCTTTTTCGATTTTGCAGGCTGTACAGTAGTGCATTCTGTGGGAGCTTGGTGTTCATTAGCTGCATTATTGGTGTTGGGCCCTCGCTTAGGACGCTTTTCTTTAACAGGCGAAGTGCGTGAAATTCCCGGTCATAACTTAACATTAGTGGCATTAGGCGCGTTTATTTTATGGGTAGGCTGGTTCGGTTTTAACGGTGGAAGTATCAGCAGCTTAACCACTGACAATCTTGGTCTCGTGATTTTAAATACCCATTTAGGTGGTTGTGCGGGTGCATTAGGTGCAATGGCTTTTATGGCTTCGCAAAAGAAACCAACGCTGATGTCAGCAACAATTAATGGTAGTATTGCCGGCTTAGTGAGCATTACCGCAGGCGCAGTGCATTTTTCACCCACTTCTGCGATTATGGTCGGCTTTTTAGGCGGTATTTTTTACGGCGTTGGTGCACAAGTTATTATCAAGTTTAAAATTGATGACGTGGTTGATGCTATTGCTGTGCACGGTGTTGGCGGAATTTGGGGAACATTGGCAGTCGCTTTGTTTCCTCAAGGTGAGTTTTCTTTACACACATTATTAATTCAAGCGACAGGTGTAGTCATGGCGTTTTTATGGTCATTCCCACTCGCGTATATTTCTTTTAAAGCCATTGATATGTATTTAGGAGCTCGCGCTTCAACCTTGCACGAACAACGCGGTTTAGATTACACAGAACATTATGAATTGGGCTACCCTGAGTTTCAAAAAAGCTTAATCGGTAGCGCGGAAAAGGACAAAGGTCATGAATGATGATATTAGACAACGGCGACGACAAGCAGCGTGGTTCTGCTTTGAACAACACCTAACCGAAGAGCAACTCCTAGAAGCGATTGGAATACTGGAGCAACAATTTCAACTCGATGGGGTAGGTGTTTTAATTTCTTACGTCAGTACAATCTGTGCACAATTTAATCTTGGCAAAGAAGTTGGCAAAGCGTTGTGCGTAAAGTTTTTTGAAGTGATGGCAAACAGAGAGATTAAGTTACCCACTGATCCTCTGTTGCTGATTGAAGAAAAACGTTTTAGCGCAATCCGCCAACAAGAGCAACAAGCAGCAGCGGAAAAAGCAAAAGAGGCCGCTCCGCCTCCGGTTGAAGAAATTCCCGCGCACAGTATGATTTTTATGAGTTTGCTTAAATACCTGCTCAAAGAAGTTTTTACCGATGAAATGGAGTTGATTAAGCTGTTAAAACTGTGTTGTGAACAAGATAAAAAAATCCATAAAGACATCAAAGCCGCTATTGATAATTGGCAGTTAAATCCGCAAAGTTTTCGTTGGGTATTGCCCTTTAGTGAAAGCCAATTAGCGGAGGTGACACATTTAATTTATGTGTGTTTGTGCGAAGTATCAGGGCCTGTGGAAGCCGATCAAATTTTTCATAAAGCGATTGCGGTTTGTGAATTGCGCCCTGAAGCCAAAAAATTTCCGCCTTCACGTTTGCTTTAAAAAGTTTATCGCCCAAACCTTCCAGGTCTCTAAGACCTGGAAGGTTTTTATACCTAAAAACTGATTTGCAATAATTTAACCCGAAAAATTCGCCCCCTTCACCCAGCTATCAATAAACTGCAATTTGCGCTTCACCTTATCCGTAATCACAAACGGATAAGGATCGCTTGTTCCCATGCTGCGATTCAACGCATTTAACGCAATAGAAAACTGCATCCACGCCGACAACCAATGATGAAAATCACTCAAGCTACCTGTGCTATTGATTAAGCCAAACGCACACGCGGTTTCCAATGTTTCACTGATGTGCAGATAATGCGCCCAACTCTCTGCCCAATCCTCCAGAGGATGCGAGCTAGCATACGCGCTGATATACGACTCCTGCCAACCTTGCTTTGCGCCATATTGATAAAAACTATCTAACGCGCTGCGATAATCAACCTGCTCATCACCAAATAATTGCCTAAATCCTGCTAACTGCTGCGGATTTTCCGACAACTGCAACCAGTAAAAATGCCCTAACTCATGGCGAAAATGCCCCAGTAAAGTGCGATAGGCTTCATTCATTAACTCCTGCGTGGCACTGCGATAACTTTCATCCGTTTCTGCCACATTAACGGTAATCAAGCCATCCACATGCCCTGTATAAACAAAATCCAAAGCTGCATTCGGATTGGTGCGTTGATCTTCCAAAAAATCAAATAACAACGGCGTGTCGCTGCCATACAGTTGCCGATCTGGAATTTTCAACCCCAAGCGCAGCAACATATAAAATGCGCGGCGTTTCGTCGCCTCCAACTTTTCCCACCGCTGCATATTATTATTAATGCTTAAATCGGGAATCGTGCGCGTTAATCGACACGCGCAGCATTGCGGATTCGGGTCGCTGTCGTGAATCAGCCAATTACAATTTAAAGTTTCGTAATGCTGACATAAGCGATAACCGTCTACTACAAACGGATTAATGACCATTTGTTGCGCTGGAATAAATCCCAACGAATCGCCACAAGCATTACAAAACTTGTTGCCGAAAAAAACTTCCGAGCTGCACGCACAGTAAAAACGTTTCATGGTGTTAGGTTATTTAAAAGCCATGTTTGTGCAATATGTTGATGTAACGTGTTAAAGTCTGCTTGCAAAATATCAAGAATATCATGTAGTTGTAAAGCACTGGTATCGCTCATATTGATCGCCAAAAGTCGTTGTTCTAGGATATTGAGTGGTTCTGTCAACGCGCCGGAATTCGGCAATTTTGCCATGCAATGTGAAATTTCTGCCAAGCAATGCGCAACTGAGCTAGGAAAATCAGGGTTGTTTAGCAAGAAATCCAAGACATCCACACCTTGAATGCGTTGCCGCACTTGTTTGCGATACATCAACGAAGCATTCAAGGATTTCAACACGTTAATCCATAAAATACTTTCATGTTCCCGCAAAATAGAACTGCGATTTTCCGCCAACAACACTGAGCCAAAATCCATAATGCGCGTTGTCATGTCGGCGCGTTCAATATTGCGCCCTAAACAGATAAAGCGGTGACTATCGTTGCGACTCATTGCGCCAGCCATAAAGCCGGTGAAACGTTGACAGCCGCGCATGATTGTTTGCAAAAATACCACCCGCCCGCGCCGATTCGATAAGCTATCCAAATTATTGCTGGCGTATAAATACATTTCGTTGACTTGTTCCCATGCTTCATCCGGCATCAGTTCGCGACTGGTGCGAATATTTTCGCGAGCAAAAGACAACGTTGATAATAACGAACTAGAGTTGCTGGCTTCGGTCAACAAAAAACGGCTAATATTTTGTTCATTCGCAATTTTAAATCGTTGTTTAAAAGCCGCTTCTACCCCGCAAATCGTCAACAAAGTATGCCAGCCCACTTCTGAGCCGTATGGCAAATCATAAATCAAATTCATGGTCACACTGATTAGGCGTGCGGTGTTTTCAGTACGTTCTAAGTAACGCGCTAACCAGTATAAACGTTCAGCAGATCTCGATAACATTATTTACGCTCCATATTAATAATCCAAGTGTCTTTGCTGCCGCCGCCTTGCGAGGAATTGACCACCAGCGAGCCAGCTTTCAAAGCCACGCGCGTCAAGCCGCCTGCCGTGACAAAGCTGTTTTCACCTTGCAAAATAAACGGGCGTAAATCAATGTGACGCGGTTCTAAATGGTCATTGCACAAAGTGGGACAAGTCGATAAAGCCAGCGTGGGTTGCGCAATATAATTGCGTGGATTTTCCTGAACCAGTTTATGAAAGTGTTTAATTTCTTTTTGCGTGGCGTGAGGCCCCACCAACATCCCATAACCGCCGGATTCATTGGCAGGTTTTACCACCAATTCTGGCAAATGTGCTAACACATATTGCAATTGTTCAGGATCGCTGCATAAATACGTTGGTACGTTTGGCAAAATCGCTTCTTCATTCAAATAATATTCAATCATTTTCGGCACATAGGCATAAACCACTTTATCATCCGCCACGCCTGCCCCCGGCGCATTGGCAAGCGCGACATTTCCCGCTTTCCAAGCCCGCATCAAACCTCTTACGCCTAACATGGAGTCTTTATTAAACACTTCAGGGTCGAGAAATAAATCATCAATGCGTCGATAAATTACATCGACTTTTTCTAAGCCTTTGATAGTACGCATATAAACGCAATCATCATTTTTTACCACTAAATCGCCGCCTTCTACCAATTCCACGCCCATCCGTTGCGCCAAAAAAGCGTGTTCAAAATAAGCGGAGTTATAAATGCCAGGCGTTAAAACCGCGATTTGCGGATGCTGCTCAGGATTTGGCGCAAGCGAACAAAGCATTTCAAATAATTGCGCAGGATAAGCATCGACCGGCATCACGTTGAGATTTTGCAATAATTCAGGAAACACGCGCTTGGTAATCACACGGTTTTCAATCATATACGACACACCAGACGGCACGCGCAAATTATCTTCTAAAACATACACTTCGCCATCGCCGGCACGCACTAAATCGCTGCCGCAAATATTTGCCCAGCTGCCAAATTTGGGATTCATGCCGATACATTCGGGGCGAAAGTTCGCAGAAGATTGAATCAAATCTGCCGGTACAATGCCATCTTTGATAATGGCTTGCTCGTTATAAACATCGTTAATAAAACAATTGAGAGCTTTCAAACGCTGTTTTAAGCCGGCTTCGATTTTTTTCCATTCTTGATATTCAATAAGGCGTGGAATGATGTCAAACGGCCACGCGCGGTCAATATTGCCGCGCTCGCTGTACACCGTGAACGTGATGCCCATTTCCAAAATTGCCGCATCCGCAGCAGAGCGACGACCTTTTAAAGCCTCCGTGCCCAGTGTTTGCAAGTGTTGCCCCAAAGTTGAGCACAAAGGTCTTGCATCTCCAACCGGAGTAATCATTTCGTCGTAAGCTTTATAAGCTTGGTAGTTTGTCCAAAGTGAGGGGGTGGTTGTGCTTGCATTCATGACGGTTACATCTCCGTTTATTGCTTGATGGTGCAGGTTAAGCCCAAAACAGTGCAAGAAATTCGCACAGTGGGTAGCTTTTAGCCTGTTCTTGTTCGTATCTTTAAGACAAAGCAATAGCAATGCCATAAATGGGGTTGAAAATAAAATTCAGTGGATTTAAGTGTTAGGGGCGGTTTAAATCAAACGGAAGTGGTGTTTAAAAATTTGAGAGCGGTTTTTTGTTGTAAACAACGCCGTGTAATTTGCAAACTCATGCGGAAGCTTTCGCGCGTTTTTTCCACTGTTATAACAGCTATCTTAATTAATCAATGTTACGCGCTGTAGACGGAAAGCTAATCGTACCTAGAAAAGTTATTCTCGAGATAAGTTGTAGAGAATTTTTTAAGACGACCGGTCGGTTTTTAAAAAAACTTAAGACGACTGGTCGGTTTTCTAAATTTTTAAACCAAAATATTCAGCGGTTAAATGAATGCTTTTACAGTTGCGCCGTGATTTTCCTTTCAGGTCTTAAAGACCTGAAAGGTTTAGCTTTGTAGAGTTCACACCTACAATGATAGGATGCGTGTTGAAAATACCCGTAAAATCAACCAGCAAAAAGTGGTGTTAAGACTCATGCCGATAAAGCCAACCATCCATGATTGCACAAACTTTGCAGATTCTACGCCTAAAACCAACATCAACAGTTGTTTCATGCAATTCAACTCACTTACAATCGCGCCACGATTTACAAAACCTAAGCCTAGACTAATAGCCTTTCAGCCACATATACTGTCAACGCAACAAGAAAACGATTGGGACAACCGAATAATCATCTTCTGGAATTTTAAAAAAATGACCGATTCCGTAATTGCAAGTTATAAAAATTTCATTCTGGAGCACCAGCTAAAGCGGCGCATCAGAATTATTGCTCCAGTCTTAAAAAAAGATGAGGAGCGCAGTTATATTTTTGAAATATTGCTGAAAAAACGCCCTGAAATTAAACATGTGCGCTCAACTGTTGCCCTAGGTTCAGTGGTGATTGAATTTGACCCCGCGCGTTTGCCTAAATCGAATTTATTAACCTTGTTAGATGCGGTGCTCGGCAATATTGCGCATAAAGCCAAAACCGAATCGGTAAAGAAAAAAATCGACTTTTCCGAAAATCTACAAGAAATTGATTTAGCGATTGAAGGCATGACCTGCGCCTCTTGTGCGTTATTGTTGGAAATGGTGTTTAAACGCGACCCGCAAGTGAAACAAGTGAGCGTTAATTTTGGTACGGAAACCTTAAGCATTCAGGGACTTTTAACAAAAGAGGCGGTGTGCGCCAAAGTGGAAAGTTTAGGCTACAAAGCGTATTCGATGAACACACTTTCGCAGCGCAAAAAAATGATTGAAAAAGAACATCTGCGCGTAGCATCGGCGCGGCGACGGTTTATTTGGTCTGCGGTGCTCAGCACACCTGTGATAGCCGCAGCCATGATGATGGCAAAAGCGCGTTGGTTGAATCAAATGCAGTTTTTGTTGGTCACACCCGTGGTATTTTGGGCAGGTCAGCCTTTTTTTAGCAAAGCCCTGCGTTTAGCCAAACACCGCGCCGCGAATATGGATACGTTAATCGCATTAGGCGTAGGTTCTGCTTATGCCTATAGTTTGCCGGGTTTGATTTTTCGCAGGGGACATTTGTATTTTGAAGCCGCCGCAGCGATTATTACCTTTGTGTTATTAGGTCGCTATTTAGAAGAAAGCGCGAAAGGCAAAGCGGGCGAGGCGATTCGGCAACTGGTTGATTTGCAGCCACAAACGGCAACGCTATTAAAAGATGATGCGGAATTTGTGGTGGATGTGGAAACCGTTGTGGTGGGCGATATTTTGTTAATTCGTCCGGGCGAGAAAATTCCTAGCGATGGCGAAGTGATTGACGGTCTTTCTACTGTCGATGAGTCTATGGTGACAGGCGAAAGTATGCCGGTGGTGAAAGCCGTCGGGCAGCGCGTCATCGGTGGTTGTGTGAATGGCAACGGCATGTTGAAAATCCGTGTCACGGCGGTCGGTATGGATACGGTGTTAGCAGGCATCGTGCACATGGTGGATCAAGCACAATCAGCAAAACTGCCGATTCAAAAACAAGTCGATAAAATTTCTGCGGTATTCGTACCTGCGGTGATGGCGATTTCCGCTTTAACTTTTGCAGGTTGGATGGCAATCGGCGCACCGTTTGCAGTGGCGTTTGGCAATGCCATCACCGTGTTATTAATCGCTTGTCCGTGCGCTTTAGGTTTAGCCACCCCCGCAGCCATTATGGTGAGCACCGGACAATCCGCGCGAAAAGGAATTTATATTCGCAATGGCGAAAGTTTGGAAGTTGCCGCAAAGTTGAATGTGATTGTGTTTGATAAAACCGGCACAATTACCGAAGGCAAACCGAAAGTCAGTGATTTACTGAATTTATCGCGCTTGGCAGATAAAACCATTATTACCCTTGCCGCTTCTGCGGAAAATAATTCCGAGCATTTTTTAGGCAAAGCGATTGTTGATTATGCGCAAGAACAAGACTTGAGTTTGAAAGACAGCAGTTATTTTCGCAGTGAAACCGGACGCGGAATTGCAGCCGAAGTGGATGGCAAAAAATTACTCTTAGGCAATCGCGCGTGGTTAGAAGAGCAACAAATTACGGTAGAAGGTTTGCTAGAAGCTGCCGGACAATTTGCCGAACAGGGAAAAACGCCAGTTTATATGGCAGTGAATGGCAAAGAAGTGGCTGTATTTGGAATTGCCGATAAGCCAAAAGCGGATGCAAAACAAGCGATTGCAAAACTGCATAAAATGGGCATTGAAACCTTGATGGTGACAGGCGACACCGAAAAAACCGCGCATTATGTTGCGGCAAAAGTCGGGATTGAACAAGTGGTTGCGAATGCGAAACCGGAACAAAAACTGGCGATTATTGAGCAGTTAAAAAGTGAGGGTAAACAAGTGGGCATGATTGGTGATGGCATTAATGATGCGCCTGCGTTGACTGCAGCAAATGTCGGTTTTGCGATTGGCAGCGGCACGGACATTGCGATTGAATCGGCGGATTTAACGCTGGTGCAAGGCGATATTGCCAAAGTTGCGGAGGCAATTCGTCTTAGCAGCAAAACGATTACTGTGATTAAAGAGAATTTATTTTGGGCATTTGCGTATAACACGGTGGCAATTCCTGTTGCGGCAATGGGCAAACTGAATCCCATGATAGCCTCCGGCGCAATGGCGTTAAGCTCTGTGTCAGTTATTCTCAACTCACTACGACTCAATAAAGAATAGGACAAACTATGGATCACTCAATGATGGATCATGCCGCAATGGGACATGATATGGCGGGTATGACGGAAATGGCAGCCGCCACTGGCGCAGGCAGCGTCGATTATTCTCTAGCATTTATTGCAGGTTTTTTGGGCAGCGGGCACTGCTTAGGAATGTGCGGGGCGTTGGTGTCTGGGTATTTTATGAACTCTGGAAAACATCGTTCCTATTTACCTTATTTCATCTATCAACTCGCCAGAATTTCTGTTTACACGATGGTGGGGTTTGCAGCCGCTTCGCTCGGTGTGGTGTTAGTTTCCAGTGGCGTATTTGGACAAGTGCAAAGTATTTTACAAATGTTCATCGGCATTGTGGTGATTTTTTTGGCGTTGGGAATTTTAGGTTGGATTCCATTTCAGGGAGCTATCCGCTTGTTGCCAATGCAGGTGTTACGAAAAGGCTATGCCAGCTCCAGAACCAAAGGGCCGATAGTGGGTGCAATGTTAGCGGGTTTTTTAAATGGCATGATGCCGTGTCCGCTCACTTTTGCCATGGCAGTGAAGGCGACAACCGCGACGACGATATTAGAAGGCGGCGCATTAATGGCTGCGTTTGGTGCAGGTACATTGCCAATGATGTTGTTTGTTAGTATTGCGTTTGGAAAAATCAGCGCGAATATTCGCGGCTTAATGCTGAAAGCGGCGGCTTTAATTATGATTTTTATGGGCGGGAATACGTTTTATCGTGGCTTGAGTTTTTATGCTGATAAAAACTTTAAGCATCACAATTATTTTGTCATGCTCAAACAGCAAATAGATTCATTGATTGTTTATTTAAACCAAGTGATCACTTACTTTGCTGATTTGGTGAATAACATTCAAAATATGTAAGTATTTGATAAACCTGACAAGTTTCTGAAACCTGTCAGGTTTTTTTTCAAGCTTAAATCACCACAAAATCAGCCGCAGTCAAGGCTGCATGATTGGCAAGTAAGGCAACTTTTACAGCCGCGCCCGCGCCATTTGCATCTGCATCATAAGACAGCACACCAGTGCTTGCGTCATAAACAATGTAATCATTGTTATCAACGGCTGACGCTCCTGCAACAAAGTTATCAGTATTTAAAGCACCTGCGCCACCAAGCTGGGTAAAAAATTTACTCGCAAGTTGAATCGTGTCATCTGTAACCGAAAAATCTGTAATTGTGCCATGTGAGCGATTTACAAAACGAAAGTTATCAAGCCCAACGCTACCTGTTAAAACATTATGCGCTTTCCCTGCAATCAGCGTGTCATTGCCGCCACCGCCGTCTAAGGTGTTGTTTCCACTCAGTCCCCACAAGGTATCATTGCCATCCTCACCTTTTTGCAAATCATCACCAGCAGAGCCAAAAATCACATCATCAGCTTGCCCGCCCAATAGACTATCTGCGCCATTTCCACCGGTTATTTTATCGCTACCAAGATAACCATAAACGGTGTCGTTGCCGTCCATGCCGTTCAATCTGTCATCACCTGTTGCATTGACGGTGTTGCTACGAACATTAGTTAAGGAATAGGTTAAATCATTGTAGTTAAAAGGCCCACCGAGCAAATCTTCTGTGCTGACCAATGTTTCTGTGGCAGACCAATTTGGTTGCACCAATGTGTGAACTTGATTGTCGGGATTATTATCAGCAGAGCCACTATAAAAATCGCGATTAGTCGTATTAACGTGCATTCTGAATTCTAGTTTTGTGCCAACAGCAAATGAGCCTAAATTGACGGTTGTTCCGACAGGGGTGCTGTGATCATTAAACAGAAATAAATCGTTACTCGCATTACCATCGTCGCCCGGTTTGCCTTTGCTGTTTAACATCAGGTAAAGATCGTTGTCGTATGAAGCCGTGCTGCCTCTAAAAGTTGCAATAATGGCATCTGTGCTATTTGCAATGATTGTATTGCTGCCACTCGTGCCATGAAGTATGTCGTTATCTGCTGTACCGTTACGCAATGCCATAATAAAGTCCTCTGAGTTGTTGAAAATAAGTTATCTTATATCGTTAAATTATCAAATTCTATAAGGTTATTCTGTGATGAGCTACGATAGTTTTTTGAAAGACTTTAAAAACTTGCCATAGAAGTCAAACTAAAAAAGCGAAAGAGATGAATTAAATGCAAAGCAGCAAAAGTAATGCCAAACAGTTGAGAAACGAAGCGTTAATAACAAGATGTTTTTAAAAGCTGTTTTTTAACTTTTTCTGTGCCCCAAAAAAAACCTCAATAACCGAAGTTATTGAGGCTTTTGATGCTTTGCTAAGTTTACGCAGATTTTCTGCGCAATCCCAATAAACCCGCTAAACCAGAACCAAACAACCAAATTGCAGCTGGAATAGGAGTTACAATTGGTGGTGGAGTTGTGCTGTACGCTCTGAAATTACTCAAACCAGCAGCAGGACCGCTAGTGGCGATATTAAAAACAGAACCAGCTGCTACACCGCTTGCACCAAAATCTAAAAGCAGTTCATGTTTTCCAAAATGTACCGCTAAATATTGATAAGCAACCGTGCTAAGAAAATGTGCAACGTTACCAGACATGATAGTGCTGGCTGTATCAACTTGAAAACCAGAACCCACAAACGGATTTGCAGGAAGACCAAACACTGTTTGTACAGTTGATCCTACCGTGCTGTAGTTTTGATTAGCTGGATAAGGGCTAGTTGATTGTCCACCAACGGCAAGACGAGTAGGGGTTGCACCAGAATAAGTAATAGTAACCCGCCCATTTTCTCCTTGAAAATAAAACGAGCCATCCAAATACGAGCCATCGGTTAAAACATTGCTTAATGAAGCAACAGGAGTTGAAGGTGTGGGTGCAGCATTTGCTGCTGAACTTGCTAAGGCGATAAAGCCGAAAACAGCAAGATTTAGAATTTTTTTATTTAAAGTTTTCATAATTAAAATGTCCTTCCGAGAATTTTTTTTGAAAATTTTGCAGCCCAGCCATCTTTAAATATCAAAAGAGCCGCAGCTTCCCGTCCCTATCTCACGATAGGTTTGCCTATATCATCCTTGATTTGAATTTTATCAACAGAAAAATTCAATAATTAAGCGTTAATAGATTTAAAAGCAGCTAAATCTTGTCCATTCTTTCGAATATACCTTATCTTTATTTCCTACTACTTTCATCACCTATTTGAGGTATTTTAAAAGATAAATCTCTGATTTTCTTCAAATTGTATAGCCTATTTTTCAAGTGTGTAGATTATTTGTATTGATACGAAAATAGCAATTAAGCTTACGTTACAGAACTATCTTTAGTACACTTAAGAAAATTGCAACAAAAGGAAGAATTCACCATGACTTACTGTATCGCGGTATCACTCAAAGACGGCTTAGTTTTAACCTCCGATTCCAGAACCAATGCTGGCATCGACAACGTTAGCATTTACAGCAAAATGTATGCTTTCACCACTGCTGAAGATAGGAAAATTGTCTTATTAAGCGCGGGAAATTTAGCCACCACGCAAGCTGTGATTGACCAATTACGCCGCGATCGCAAAGACAAAGCGGAGGTGAATCTTGATTCTGTACGCTATTTATCGGAGGCGGCTGAATATTTAGGGCGAGTGAGCGTCGCCAAACAGCATCGCCATAAAGAAAGCGGACAAAACAGTTTTAATCCAACCGCCACGTTTATTTTGGCAGGACAAATCGGCGCAGAACCGCACGGCGCGTATCTTATTTATCCTGAAGGCAACTGCATCACCACTTCCACGCAAACGCCTTATTTGCAAATTGGAGAAAATAAATACGGCAAACCGGTTCTTGATCGTTTTTTAAGAATTGATACGCCGTTGCCAGAGGCTGGACGTTGTTGTTTGATTTCTATGGATTCCACCATGCGCAGCAATGCCAGTGTGGGTGCGCCAGTGGAATTGTCGATTTATCACAAAGACAGTTTAAGTTTTGATGAATATTATTGTTTTCAAGAAGATAACGAATATTTGATTAGTTTGCGCCGGATGTGGCATGAAAAATTGAAAGAGATTTTTGTGGGTTTGCCGCAGTTTAGTAAAGAAGATTCGCGCCCGCTGCCGAATAGTTTATAAATTATTGTAAAGTTACATCGTCAAATTGGTTTAAGCGCGTAGCTCCGATTGGCGATAACTTAGCGATAAAAGTTAAAATTTTTCAAGACGACCAATCGTCTTAGAGGGTTGAATGCTTGCCAAACCTGTCAGGTCTTTAAGACCTGACAGGTTTTTTTTTAACTCTTGATTGAATTTCCTATTTCAAATTTGTGAAATTTTTAAAAACGACCAGTCGTCTTGAATTTTTTTCGCTGTAACACAAAGATTTAAAACAGCTCTAATCGTCTGCTGTCACGACTGGCAGTCCTCAAAGGCATAGGTATCTACACATCTTTAGTTTAAAAAGTGTTTATATATCAATTGGATATTGAAATATGTAGGTTGGGTTAGCTGCTTTTTTCGTCAGAAAAAAGAGCGTAACCCAACAAAGTGCGTCTATTTTAATGCTGAATGTTGGGTTACGCTTATCTCGCCTCGCTCGATAACGCTAACCCAACCTACAAAAAACTCTTTATTATCAATGGTTTTGTTATAAAAACCATCAAACTATTTTGTGTAGATACCGATGCCTCAAAGGACTGCCAGTCGTCATTGCTTATTCAGCATCTGCATTATTTTTTGATAGCTCCAACGCGGCTTGATACAACACTTTTTTCTGCCCGCCCGTGATTTCAACTGCCAATGCCACCGCAGTTTTCAGCGAACATTCTTTCAGCAAAATTTCTAATAATCGCTTTTCTTCATCGCTAATCGCAGACGGTTTTTTATCAATCGTCGCGCCATCGACAATCACCACAAACTCACCGCGCCGCATATTGCTGTCATCACGAATCAACGCCAACAGATTTTCCAAGCTGTCTTTAACAATGGTTTCATGCAGCTTGGTCATTTCCCGCGCGACCACAACTTGCCGGTCAAGCGGCAACACTTCTGCCATATCTTCAAAGGTTGCCAAAATTCGGTGGCAAGACTCGTAAAAAACCCACGTCGATTCCCAATTGAGTCTTTCTGTGAAAAAACTTTTGCGGGCAGATGAGGTACGCGGTAAAAAACCTTCAAAACAAAAGCGCGTGACAGGTAATCCAGAAGCCGATAACGCCGCAATCACCGCACACGCGCCGGGAATGGGATGCACCACAATTCCTGTTTCTTTCGCCAATTTCACCAACGGCATTCCCGGATCGCTTAACAGCGGCGTTCCCGCATCAGAAACCAGCGCGATAGATAACCCTTGTTTAAGTTTTTCCACCAATTCGGGCGCGGATTTTTCTTCATTATGCTGATGCAATGAAATCAGTTTATTCACAATCCCATAATGCTGAAGTAACATGCTGACATGGCGCGTATCTTCCGCAGCAATCAAATCAACCTGCTGCAAAACCGCAATCGCGCGATGGCTAAAATCGGCTAAATTACCTATTGGCGTTGCAACAACGTATAATTTACCGTAGTTTTCAAGCATTTGATTTTCTCATTTAACAATTATTCCAAGGTACGACCATCATTATGACTCGCCGCTATTTAATTTTATTAGTGTTAGGTTTACATACACTTTCTGGCTGTTCGGTACTTCCGCAATCTGCACAAAATCCTGAGATGATTCGCGCAGAAACGCTGATTCAAAATGGTCAAAATAAAGAAGCTGCTGCCATTTATCAACAATTGGCAGAAATCAGTTCATCGCAACAAAATCAATATCGCCTGCTGGCAGCGGATGCTTTTATTAGAAACAATGATATTAAGCAAGCGACATCGTATTTGGGCTTAATCAATGCCAACGAGTTAAACGAAGCAGATTTTAATCATTTAAATCTGTTGCAAGCGCAAATTGAATTAAGTCAAGGCAATGCAGAAATTGCTTTAGCACAGTTTAAAGCCGTGCAAACAGAGCAACTGAGCAATCAGAGCAAAATAGCTTACTATCAATCGCTGGCTTTTGCTTATTCTTTAACAGGCGATGCCATGCAAAGTGTGCAAACTTTGCTGAATGCGGATGCGTTGATTAGCAATACGAAAATGCGTGGCAAATTGTATGAGCAAATTTTAACCACCCTAACAGGCTTGCCTCAAGAAACCTTGCAAAATAAACAACCGGCTGGCAATAAGTTGGTCAGTGGCTGGATGGCGTTGGCAAATGTTTTAAAATCAGGACAAGAAAATCTGAGTGAAAACTTGCTCGATTGGCGCAAAACATTTCCTGCACATCCCGCGAACTCTGCTTTTTTAACCGATTATGTGAAACATCATAAAAACGATTTTAAACAAACTGAATTGATTGCTGTGTTTTTGCCAAAGTCTGGAGCTTATGCAGCCGCAGCTGCGGTGATTCGAGACGGTTTTATGGAAGCGTATCAGTTAGCGAAAAAAAATGGCGCAACGCAAAACGATGTGCATTTTTATGATACGGAAAAAACCAGTCCTGCGGAGTTGTATCAACGCGCGATTAAAGACGGCGCGAAATGGGTGGTCGGGCCGCTGGATAAAAAAGACATCAAAACTTTGCTGGCGACCGCGCAATTGACTATTCCAGTTTTGGCATTGAATCATGTGGAAGGTTTAAGCAATCCTAAATTGTATCAATTTGCCTTAAGCCCGATTGACGATGCCGGACAAGTTGCGGTGAAAGCACATCACGATGGTCATCAAGCGGCCATGTTTTTAGTGCCAAAAAGTGAGCAAGGAAAACGTTTTTCAACGTATTTTACGGAAAGCTGGCAAAAAATGGGCGGCAAAACGGTTGCTGTGCAAGCTTACAATGACAGCAAAACGGATTTTTCCAAATTCACGCAACAATTGATTGCAGCGGATGATGCGGATGCAAAAGTAGACGCGCTGATTTTGAATGTTTACGCAAAACCCGCACGGTTTTTATATCCACAATTACGCAAAAATAGCAGCACAGCCAACGTGCCTGTTTATGCCACTTGGCAGGTTTTTTTAGGTGATGCCGATGCCGCGCGTGATAAAAAATTGAACGGTGTCACATTTTGCGATGTTCCTTGGTTGTTTAATCAATCGTATTCAGGTGACTTAAGCAAAGTGGCGTTACGTCATAGCTGGCAAGGGATACCGCCTAGTTATTTGCGTTTATTGCCCATGGGAATTGACGCGTATCAATTGCTTGAACATTTAGCCGCGTTAAAAACGCAACCTTTTAACGGCGCAACTGGGCGTTTAAAACTCGATAGCGATAATCGCGTGACTCGTGAATTAGTCTGTGCAAAATTTACGGATGGCGTGCCTAAACCGATTGGTTTTGCCAGTGAAAATTCTGCGCCTGAAGCAGATGTGGTGCTTAAAGCATCCGATGCTGCAAAAGTGGATATTGAAAAAAACAAAGCAAAAGCCTCTGAAATTGGCGAGGCGCAAAACTCAGCTCCTGCTGCAAATGGCTCTGCTCAATAACACTGCACCACATTTGCAGCGCGGTGCAGATGCCGAACAGCAAGCGTATGAGTATTTAATTGCGCAAGGCTTAAGCCCTGTTTGCAGAAATTTTCGTTGTAAACAGGGCGAGCTGGATTTAGTGATGCTAGATCAAGAAACGCTGGTGATTGTGGAAGTGCGATTTCGCAAATCCAATCGCTTTGGCGGCGCAGTGGAAAGTGTGACGGCGGCAAAAAGAGCCAAAATTGTTGCCGCCACGCAATATTATTTAAGCGAACATGCGGTTGATAACACGGTGCGCTTTGATGTGGTGGCAATTTCAGCTGGCAGCGGCTTAAATTGGATACCAAATGCGTTTCAAACTTAATGATTATCTGCGCGTAAAACAACACGATTATTTTTTATAGATTTTTAGGAGGTAAAACATGGATTCTGAAGCCACTGACGCAACAAAAAATGATATTTCTGACCCTGCCATTCCCAATTTTGATGTGTTTGCAGGAGGCGTTGCAACAGGAGTAGTTGTGACTGTGATTGTGGAAACCGGAAAAGGCGCGGTAACTTGGCTGGCAAAAAACCCATTTTTTGTGTTAGGAGCAGGGATTGCCAGCGGCTATTTTGCACATAAGTATCGTAAAGAAATTATTTTGTCTTCCAATAAAGTGGCAGAAAAAAGCAAAGATTTTGTATTGCGGCAGAAAAAGGGTTTTTCTGCATTGTTGTCTGAAGCGGAAGAAGAATAGTTTTTGATGATAAAACGACTTCCATTCATCAAAAGCATAGATGTCTACACAAGAAAGCTTGATAGTTTTATAACAAAATCATTGATAATAAAGAGTTTTTGTAGGTTGGGTTAGCATTATTGAGCGAAGCGAGATAAGCGTAACCCAACAT